>Ga0208121_100032_pt1 | contig 133793 bp, 116 predicted proteins | sample LakWasMet62_LOW9_2_FD_183894 | JGI IMG/M metagenome (GOLD analysis project Ga0208121, IMG submission 183894) | Freshwater sediment methanotrophic microbial communities from Lake Washington under simulated oxygen tension - Sediment Metagenome... | ecosystem: Environmental > Aquatic > Freshwater... | reverse complement strand
TGCACGAACAAAGCCAAATAGTACCCAGATTATGGCACAAAAAAGGGAGGAGCACTTTGCAAAGTGCTCCTCCCTTGGTATCTTCAACTATTACCTAAAATCAGTCAACCTATTTTAGGACGTCACAATATATAAATCAAAAAAACCTCTGTGAACCTCAATTCCTCAGTGTACTCTCTATTGAAAAAAATCTTCAAAGCATCAGTACTTTTGTTTCAACACAGAGCACACAAAGTGCACGGTGTTTCACAGAGAAATGATTAAACTCACCACTCACCACTCACGATTCACGTCTGACGCCTCACGCCCATCATTCCTCATCAAAATCGCAACCAATCGGAGCGCCGGGGGCAATTTCTTTGTGTTGAGGTAATGTAATGTCTTTGGGTTTGCTGATGCGTTCAATGGCATAACTGTAATGTGCTTTTAGAGATGGATTGCTGTTCTTCATTTGCTCCGCATATTGTTTTAATGACTGCAGCCTGTCGAAGCAGATAGATTTTACAATATAGTTGGCATTATCACTCTGGCTCAATCCCAGCATCCATGTCAGAATCATTTGTTGTGTCTGTAATTGTACTTCTCCTTTCAAACCCTTTAGAACAGGGGATTTCCATGTTTTGTTGATGATGGCATCCAGTACATCATCCCAACCAATGGTATTGGCCTGCGCTTTAAATTGGGCTAAGCGGTTTGCTCTTTCAGGATGAAAAAGAAAGGATAATTCAAAATCAGTTAAAGCTTCTGCTGCTGCCAGCGGATCGAAACTCATGCCTGTTCTTTTGGCAAACAGTTCACCAACACCATAATACATTGGCGGGCGTGGTGGAATTAGTTGCATAATTTTATCGGGCATGGTCAGCATGTCGGGCGATAAACAATCCAATGCTGCCTTCAAAGCCTTTTCCTGCGCGGCTTTAGGAAGGATCTGCGGTGTTGCCTGCTGATCGCCCCGAACACCATAACTGTAGTTCATCCCCCCAATTAATTTGCAGGTTGCTTCTAATTGATAACGGTGATAGTTGTAAACAGGTGCCAATACTTCTTCCAGTGTGGCCAAAGGTGCATTTATCCGGATGGCCTGTTCAGAAAATTGTGCTATTGCTTTTTGGCGAACCTGTAAAACATTTTTCAATTCATCCACTGCATCGGTACCATTATCCCATAAATGTGCTTTCGGATGAAAGCCACTGGCAGCACGGGCATCAGCATCGGCAATAAAGAGTAAACCTTTTTTGGTGTTTTCTTCAAGTAATTGGCTAAGGCCTGTATCCTCATTATTAAAGGATACTCTTGTTTTGCCATATGTAGTTGTCGGGGTGCCCGGTGGGAAAACGGAATAACCATACATAATAGCACGTTTATCCCACTCACCTATCTCATCGGTATACACCTGCGTAAAATCTATCTCACCTTTATTGTTTACAAAAACATTTGGGTGCGGATAATCCATTACAGATGCGCGATTGTTGAAACTGGATGCATAGTTGTGTTGCAAACCAAGCGTGTGTCCAATCTCATGAGCTGCTAGTTGACGAAGACGTTGCAAAGCAGCTTTTTTCATTGATTCACTTTCTGGTTTATAGGTTTCAGGAGAAATAATATTTTCAGATGCATATGGAGATAACAGCCCTGTAAAAATCAAATAATCCTGCCGCACACGTAAAGAGCCAAGCGTTACCTGGCCTTTAATAATTTCGCCTGTGCGTGGATCGGTAATGGACGCACCATAGCTCCATCCGCGGGTGGAACGATGCACCCAATTAACCGTATTGTAGCGGATGTCCATTGCATCGGCTGTATCGGGTAATATTTTTACAATGAAGGCATCTTTAAAACCGGCGGCTTCAAATGCCTGGTTCCACCATTTGGCGCCATCCATTAAAGCAGAGCGGATGGGTTCGGGAGTGCCATTATCAATATAATAGACGATTGGTTTTACTGCTTCACTTATAGCGGCGGAAGGATCTTTCTTTTCTAACCTGTGGCGGGCGATAAACATTTGCTGTACGGGATCAGTGAACGGACTGCTGTAATCGAAATATGAAATGCCAAAATAGCCGCTGCGTATATCATAGCGGCGGGGCTTGTACGCATTATCGGGTAATTGTATAAACGAATGATGCATACGAACCGTGATGGCTTCTGCGGATGGTGTAACACTGGTAACAAACCTGCCCGCATCACTGCCACCGGTAAAACTGATGCTGGCTTCAAACTCACTGTTTAATGGAAAATTTTTGGTGTTGGGCAGGTAGATGGCAGAACGTGGCTCACTGAATGTGTAAGTGCCCTGGCGCATGGTTTTTATCCTGTCGGCAACATTTTGGGCATCTCTTACAAAAAAAGAAGTGGCATCTACCAGCACTTTATCGCCTTCGTCTTCATCAATTGCAAAACTGCCAATAGTGGATTGGGCAAAGGATTCTTTCACGGCGCGTTGTTCATTTTTATCGTTTGATGATGCGCGGTAGTTGTAATTGGGTTGTACTAAAAGAAGCTTTTTGCCCACTTTGTTAAAAGCAACAATGCGGGTGCCGCCAATCAGGCCGCGGTCAAGACCAATATCATTTGAACCCAGGCCGGCAGGTAAGGAGTTCACGTACAAAAATTCTTTATCAAATTTATCAACCTGCAACCAGATCTTACCATTTGCGGCATCCCACCAAAAAGTGAAATAGCCATCATAGCGTTTCATATTTTTTGTTTTGTCGGCAATCTTTGAAGCGGTTTGGGCTGATACAAACAAACAACTGATGCTGAACACAGCGATTAAGAAAGAACGCATGCTTATAAGTTTTGGTGAGGAAGATGAACGGTTGCTATAAAGATATCTGAAAACGTGGTTGACATTTTTAGAATTTTATAACTGGTGGATGTTTTTATGGTTAACACAAATCTGTTTATATGTGACAATAAAAAAACTCCCGTTAGTGGTTAGCGGGAGTCAGGATTGTTGTATTTCTGAAATTAACTTACGATGGATATCTTATCCAAAGAGGGTGCCATCGGTTGATTCAGGTGTTTCTGCAACAGGAGCCGGTGTTTCAACAACTGGTTCAGGAGCAGGTGCCGGTGCAGCTACAGGAGCAGGTGCTGGTTTTTTAGCTGCGGTTTTTTTCTTGGGAGCCGGTTTTTTTGCAACTGGCTTTGTTACTTTTTTAGGAGCAGCTTTTTTGGCGGCTGGTTTTTTCTTTGCAGGCGCTTTTTTAGCCGGTGCTTTCTTTGCTGCTTTTTTCACTGCTTTTTTAACCGCAGTTTTTTTCTTTGGAGCAGCTTTTTTGGCTACTTTTTTTGCCGCCTTCTTTACAACTTTCTTAGCAGCTTTTTTTGGAGCCACTTTTTTCTTTGCGGCTGGTTTTTTCTTTGCGGCTGCTTTTTTAGCAACTTTTTTAGGTGCAGATTTTTTCACTGTTTTCTTTACTGCTTTTTTAGGAGCAGCTTTTTTGGCTGGTTTTTTAACGGCCTTTTTTTTACTTGCTTTTGCCATGGTGGTAATAGTTTGTGTTTTGTAAAGATGAGACTTGTAAGTTAAAAAAATATTTTTGTAATTAACACCATTTAATTGAAGGAATATTTTAACCAGGCAGGTTACTTACCTGTTAAAACCCCTGTCTTTTCAACCATTGCATGCAAAGTGCGGGCCATTGATTTAGCAAAGGGTCAGTGGGCGCCATCCCAAAACCATGGCCACCATGGTCATAGATAAACAGGGATGCCGGTACTTTATATTTTTTTAGCGCCTGGTAAAATAAGATACTGTTTTGAGGCGGAACCCCTTTATCATCATCGGCATGAACCAGGAATACAGGAGGTGTATCGGCGGTAACTCTTTTTTCTGTAGACAATGCTGTAACCAGGGCCTCATCGGGCGTTTTGCCAAGTAGCATTTCACGGCTGTAGCGGTGAGCATAAATTGTGTCCATGGTAATTACCGGGTAAATAAGGATGGCAAACGATGGCCGGCTGGATAGGCGCTCAAGTGGATTAACAGCATCCGGATTGGCTTTTTGTAAAATAGTTGCAGCCGTAGAAGCCAGATGGCCACCCGCCGAAAAACCCATTACACCTGTTTTGTCGGGGTCAATGCGCCATTCAGAAGCTCTTGAACGTACAATGCGTATAGCGGTTGTAAGATCATTATACTGCGCAGGGTAACGGTGTCCTTCCTGATTCCCGTTGTTTAACCGGTATTTCAATACAAAAGCATCAATTCCGTTATTGTTGAAAAAGCGGGAAACGAGTATCCCTTCCTTATCCCATGCCAGGTTGGTATAAGCGCCACCCGGACAAATGATCACGGCTGTTTTATGGCCGGATGGGTTGGAGGAGGGATAATAATCAATAAAGGGCGCAATTGTATCATAGCCTTTATGCATTACCTCTTCTGCTGAAGGATACAGAAAGATGCGTTGTTGCGAATAGGCTGTTGGTTGTGCCGATATTAGGAATAGAACAAGGGTTAGAACGCGCATAGAATTTATTTTTGACAGACAAGGGGGTGAATGTTAAAGCTACTAAGGTCGGTTGATAATCGCGCAAAGTGCAACTGATTTTTCCTCTTAAATGGGAGTATATAGAATTGAGCGCATTGACGGATTATCGGATTATCGGATTGGTGAGTTAGTGCATTAAGCAGGTATTTAATCCGTGAATCCGCTAATCCGCAAATTCGCCAATCCAATATTGAACTACCTTTAAGCTATGAAAAAAACGATTGTTCTTGGCGCATCTGAAAACCCTGCACGATACAGCTATCTCGCGGTTGAAAAACTAACACGGTATGGACATCCTGTAGTGGCGATAGGAAAGAAAGAAGGACATATTGGTGCAACACCCATTATTACTGAACACCCGGATGAGAAAGGAGTAGACACGGTTACGTTATACCTGAACCCCCAATTGCAAAAATCCTATTACGATTATATTCTCTCGCTGCATCCCAAAAGGCTTGTCTTTAATCCAGGAACAGAAAATGCGGAATTGGCCGATCTGGCCAAAGCCAATGGAATAGAACCTATAGAGGCCTGCACGTTGGTGATGTTAGGTACAGGGCAGTATTAGAATAACTTTTGGAAAGTTTGCAACTTTCCAAAAGTTAGAGATTAAAATTTTGCGGTAATTCCCAAATAAAAACTTCTGCCTACTGATGGTATAATGCCGGGTCCGGGATATTCATCTGTGCGACGTGTGAAGTAGGCTTTGCCGGCAATATTATTAACGCCCGCTTTTAAAGAGTAACGGCTGATGCGGTAAGTGGCACTTACATCAAATACAGTATAAGCCGGAATATAACCTGCTGCAGGGTCATTGCTTTCGCGGATATTTGTGGCATCGCCATAAGCGTCACTAACATTATTCATCTGAACTGTTCCCGACAGTTTTTTATCTGCATAGGTTATGCCTATTCTATTAACATATTTGGTGGCAGCTTCCACACGGTTACCTTTAAATTCTCCGGTGGTATATTTTGCATCAATAAAAGCGAGGGAGTTAAAAATGCTTAGTCCTTTGTTGCTATTTGTATTTAGGTATTTCAGGAGATTAAACTCAATATAACTTTCTATTCCCTTATGAACACTATTGGCAACATTGGTGCGTAAAGTGTATTCGTTTGCTGTATTTGGATTAATTAAAACAGTTCCTATTCTTTGATTGTAGGCGAGATAGAATAAGCCTATATCAAAATTCAGGTAATTTTTTACAGTGCCACGATAGCCCAGGTCGGCATTAAAGCCATTGGCGTCTTTGAGGTTGGGATCAATTTTAGATGTAACACCAAAAGCGGTAAGTTGCGCGTATTCAATAGGGCGGTATGATTGGCTGATATTGGCATAGATATTTGTATAGAGCGAAGTTTTAAATTCTGCTCCTAAACCGAACAGGGGCACATAACGGGTCCGGTTTTCGTTGGTGATCACTTTGGTGTTGTTGATTTCTTTATAACCCAGTCCCGTACTTTTCAGGTATTCAAACCGGAAGCCGGGTGTAAGTGTAAACCGTTCACCGAGCCTGAATATATTTTCGATAAAGGGAGCAATGTTGGTAGTGGTAAAATCAAGATCATAACCGTACGGGCCGCTAATTGATAAATCAAAATCAGTTCCTGTGGTTCCTTCACCTCCACCCTGTTTTTTGAACTTAGCATAGGAGTAGCGCAAGCCAGCCGACAAAGTATTATCTGCACGGCCTAATTTATATTGATGTAACAGGCGTACTTCTGTGGTGGTGTTGTGCATATCCTCGTTTTCCACTTCGCGGTTAACATAGGTGCCGGTTGATGGATCTATCTCATCTAACGCGCCGGCTCCGCCATCTTCATTACGCCAAACCAGTGCCCGGTTGCTAAAAAGAAATGATGTTTTTATGTTTAATGAAGTTTGCGCCGAGAGGGTATAATTGGCATACGCTGCTACAATATTCCATGGACTTCTCAGCCAGTTCCTGCTTCTAAAAGAACTGCGCGGGTTGGCTTTGAACATGCTGTCAGTTAGTCCGCCGGGCATTTGAACCCTGTTGCGCAGCAGCGAATATTCAATGCCTATATTTAACCTGGCTGATGGGGTGTACTGTATTTTACCAAAAGCGGATAATTGTTTTTGCGCACTGTTAGGTCTCCAGCCATCCATTGTTCTGTATTGAACAAAACCATAATAGCTCCATTTATTGATGGTGCCTCCTATTGAATTAAAAGTATTGAACAGGCCAAAGCTGCCCCCGGTTTGTGATGTATAGAATTCAAATGCTTTGTTTTTAGGACCATTGTTTACAACATAATTAACCATGCCGCCAAATTGGGAACCAAATTGCAGCGATGCCGCCCCACGCACCATTTCAATACGACTTACTGCTTCCATTGGAGGGATGTAATAGGCTTCGTTATACCCAAATATATCGGCACTGATATTATAGCCATTCTGCCGGGTATTCATTTCAATGCTTTGGGTGGGATTAAGGCCACGTGTGGCTATGCCATTGGCTGTAAAGCCACCTGTTTCTGTTTCTACAATATTTAAACCGGGAATTCTGCCCAATATCTGTCTGGTATTGTTAATGGCTTTGTTGGCATCAAGACTATCTACCAGGAGAACCTCATTTTTCTTACCTGCATAAATGATTCCTTCTTTTACTTCAGGCATATGGCCTGTGCCCCGAACTGTTCTGATGCCTGTAACGCTAACTCCTTTTAACTGAACCGTTTTGATGGTATCTGTACTGTGCTGCGCAATTAAATTGATTGGTAAAAAAACAATGCTAAAAAACAATGATTTCATTCCTGAATGTTTTAGACAGCAAAAGTGAATGAGAATGGGTGATGATGGCTTATATAATCGGGAAAAACGGGTTACGAGAAAGGGAATAAGAAAGTTAACTTTTGGAAAGTTCTCAACTTTCCAAAAGTTTTGGCAGTTTTAAATCTATGAGTTGTTTGTGATAATTCAGGTATGCATCTTTCCCCCCAAAAACAGTTAATGTATAATCTCTTTCGAGACGGGTTGTTCCTTCCGAAATATGTGATTGATATGATGAGAATCGCCAGTCTGTAATATTTTTCGTAAACCCATGATGCACTGGGTTTGAGTGGATATAATGTACAATTTTGCAAAACGCTGAATCATCCTCAATATGAGTTGATTTGAAATTGGGCATAAAGAGACTTCCTTTTCTGCAATAAACTTTATTAAATGCCTGGGTATAGCTACTGCATAAATTGGCAATGGATTTGCTGATCTTTCGTTCCATATACATCATCTGCTCAATTGATCTCAACTTTTGGAAAGTTTCAGAACTTTCCAAAAGTTTTACGATTTCTGCTTCAGGTTTAATACTTATCAATAAATGAAAGTGATTTGGCATAAGACAGTATGCATATAGTTTTAAAACAGGACTCAGATAGAGATTTGCTTTATCCAGAAAGAAATAATAATTCCTTTGCTCAATGAACAGATTTTCCCGCCCATTTGCGTGGTTGTAGATGTGATAGAAATTATCCGGGTGTAACATATATCGTTTAATTGCAACTTTTGGAAAGTTTAAAACTTTCCAAAAGTTAGTTTTAACCAGCCCAGCCCTCTCTATCCAAACTCCGATAATGAATCGCCTCCGCCAGATGCTCCGGCTTAATATCATCACTCGCGGCCAAATCAGCAATAGTGCGGCTTACTTTGAGAATGCGGTCGTAAGCGCGGGCACTAAGGTTTAGTTTTTCCATCGCTTTCTTTAATAAGTTTTCTCCTACACTGCCTATCACACAAATTTCACGCAACAACTTGCTGCTCATCTGCGCATTACCATAGATACCTTGATACTCTATATATCGCTTCGCCTGTATCTCTCTTGCCTTTATCACGCGATCTCTGATAGCAGCCGAATTTTCTGTCTCCTGCTGACTGCTTAATTCACTAAATGCAACAGGCGTTACTTCTACATGCAGATCGATCCTGTCTAATAGCGGCCCCGATACTTTGTTTAAATATTTCTGCACGGCTCCGGGCGGGCAGGTGCATTCTTTTTCTGGGTGATTATAATAGCCGCAGGCACAGGGATTCATAGAAGCTATCAACATAAAATTGGCAGGAAAGTCTAAAGCCATTTTTGCGCGGGAGATGGTTACCCTTCTTTCTTCCATGGGCTGGCGCATTACTTCGAGTACAGTTCTTTTAAATTCAGGTAATTCATCCAAAAATAAAACACCATTATGTGCCAATGATATTTCGCCGGGCTGTGGTGTGCCGCCCCCGCCAACCAGCGCCACATCAGAAATGGTATGGTGTGGTGAACGAAACGGACGTTTATTGATCAAGGCACTATTGGCAGGTAACTTGCCCGCCACACTATGTATCTTGGTTGTTTCTAAAGCCTCCTGCAAACTGAGTGGTGGCAGGATGGTGGGCAAACGCTTGGCCAGCATGGTTTTACCAGCACCTGGCGGACCAATCAGTATCACATTGTGCCCACCTGCAGCAGCAATTTCCATGGCGCGTTTAATGTTTTCCTGCCCCTTTACTTCGTTGAAATCAATATCAAACTCATATTGATTGCCAAAAAACTCTTCTCTTGTATTTACCACAACCGGTTGTAAAGAATCCGGATCTTTAAAAAATCCTGCCACATCTGTCAAATGTTCTACACCATATACTTCAAGGTTATTAACCATGCCTGCTTCTCTTGCGTTGGCAAGTGGAACTATTAACCCTTTAAAACCTTCTTTACGTGCCTGTATGGCAATAGGCAAGGCGCCTTTGATGGGCTGTACGGAGCCATCTAAACTCAACTCGCCCATGATCACATAGTCTTTCAACCGCTCAGGTTCTTCCAGTTGTTCACTGGCACCGAGAATACCTATGGCAATGGGCAGATCAAAGGCTGAGCCGCTTTTCCTGATATCTGCCGGCGCAAGGTTAACCACCAGTTTGGTACGGGGCATGAAATAATTGTTGGTTTTAATGGCACTCTCTGTTCTTTGTAAACTTTCGCGAATGGCATTATCGGGAAGACCAACGAGGTGGGCGCCTTGTCCCATACTCACATTCACTTCAATAATAATGGTAATGGCTTCTACGCCATAAACGGCGCTGCCAAAGGTTTTTACAAGCATACAAATAATTTTCCCGGCCGGAAATATGATTACTGTTTAGTTTCCGGTTGTGCTGATATGATGCTGGCAGTGATGGTAAGGGGATTACATGAAAAACTACTGCCAATGATTATGGCCGAAAGATACTGCTGTACGGGGAACGGGAATAGCGTATTTATACCTGATTTTTAACTTTTGGAAAGTTCCCGACTTTCCCAAAGTTAGTTGGCTAATTTATCCAAAAGCTCCACCACTCCTTCTTTTCGCAGAATCAGGTAGCCTAGCCTGTCGTTGCTGATACCTTCTTTTAGTTGGTAGCTGAACAATAGCTGGTCGTCTTTAACCGAGGTCTCAAAATAGTGGAACTGAATATTGGGATACTGTTTTAGTGCATCCCCGATCTCATAAAGGTGCGTGGATAGTATGAATAAGGCATTGTGCATTTTACGCAAACCTTCAATTACCGTGGTACTGCATTTTACTGCATCCTGCTGGTTGGTGCCTTTAAAAAGTTCATCGATCAGTATCAGCCAGTTTTTCCCGTCGCTTATTTTTTCGATGGTACTTTTAATTCGTTGTACTTCGTTAAAGAAGAAACTTTCGCCTTTCACAATATTATCTACCACCTGGATATTACTCAACAGTCCGTCAAAAAAACTTAATTGCATTGCTTTTGCCGGCACACCCATGCCCAGATGTGCGAGGTAAACGGATATACCTACTGCTTTAATAAAGGTGCTTTTGCCGGCCATATTGGCCCCGGTAAGAAACAGGAAATTCTTTTCAACACGAAGCTCAATATCATAAGCAACCGGTTTCTCAAGTAATAAATGGTATAAGCCATCTGCTTTGATATACGGATCAGGGATCTCTTTTATTCCGGGAAAGCAGAATGAATATTTTTTACAGGCCAGCGCCATACTCATATAAGCATCTAACCTGCTGTAAATATCTATCAGCTCAAATGCGGCATTCTTAAATTGATGAAGTACAAATCCTCCATAATTTAAAACAGCCACAGTGCTTAGCTCATTTTTATTTTCTTTAAGGAGGTCCTGCACTTTGGGCTTGTTGAGCAGCACTGATATTCGTCCAACCCATGCAGCCAATTGCCTGCTGAGTGGTTTGTTCTGTAATAAGTCTGTTATTTGCTGCAACCCCTTTGTAAAATCAATGGCATGCCCAACAGAATAGCGAATCAATGAAAAATCGTACTTGTTAAGGAGCTTATAAACAAGGCTGTCAAACAGGGTTGGATGATGCGGAAACTTATTGATCTGCGATTCGTAATATTTCTCAATCATCATAACATTGCCATTGGTTATGATGGTGGGCCAATTGCCCGACACCTCTATTAACAGCTGAATTGTTTGTTGTGTATCCAGGATCTCCTTAACGGAAGGTAAAGGACTACCTATAAATTGACGCAGGTACTCCCTGCCACCATTTGTTTGCGTAAAATTCAGATGATGAAAAACAGACTGCTCTTCTTCTCCGTGAAAAATAGAAAGATCGGCCAGGGTGGTTTTGTCTACCTGCATAGGGTTAGTTTGGAGTTTGAAGTTAGGAGTCTGGAGTTTGAGGTTTGAAGTATCCAAAGAACTCCAAACCCCAAACCCCAAACTCCAAACCTTATTGTCTGTTAAATTGAAGCCTCTTACCCATCTGTGATTCATCAAACCCCTCATTTCCATAAACCAGGTGCCCGTTTACAAAAGTATGGGTTATTGACGCGGGGAAAGTAAAACCTTCCAATGGACTCCAGCCACATTTGTACAGGATGTTTTCTTTAGCTACGGTGTTGGGTCGGTTCATATCAACCAGCACAAGATCGGCATAGTATCCTTCCCTGATAAACCCTCTTTCTTTGATCTGGAAACATTTGGCTACTGAATGGCTCATCTTATCAACCATTTTTTCCAGACTTATTTTGCCCTCTTTCACATAATGCATCATTAATTGAACAGAGTGCTGCACCAGGGGTAATCCGGCATGGGCGCGCTCGTAATCTTCCTGTTTTTCTTCCCATGTATGTGGGGCATGGTCTGTGGCAATAATATCTAACCTGTCGTCAAGAAGGGCTTCCCATAAAGCTTTCCGGTTATAGGGTGCTTTAATGGCGGGGTTGCATTTGATCTGGTTGCCCAGTGTTGCATAATCATCGCTGGTAAAATGCAAATGGTGAACACATACTTCAGCCGTAATACGTTTTTCTTCCAGTGGTATCATATTGGTGAACAACTGCAATTCTCTTTCTGTACTGATATGCAGAATGTGTAAGCGACTGTTATATTTTTTAGCGAACTGGATGGCGCGGAAAGACGATTCAAAACACCCTTCTTCGTTGCGGATGATGGGATGGTCTGAAGGTTCTAATTTTTGTTTATGGCTCTTCAGCTTCTGAAAATTTGCTTTGATGATATTTTCATCTTCACAATGTGTGGCAATAAGCAGTTCAGAACCTGCAAAGATCTTATCAAGCGTCAGCGGGTTATCAACCAATAAATTTCCGGTAGAAGAGCCCATAAAAATTTTTATACCACAGATATCGTTTTTCCGTTCATTGGTTCTTAGCACTTCTTCCAGGTTATCATTTGCTGTACCCATAAAAAAAGAGTAATTGGCCAATGATGTTTGCCTGCCTCTTTCGTATTTTTCTTCTAATAAAGCATGGGTAAATGCGGGCGGTTTGGTATTGGGCATTTCCATAAAAGAGGTTACGCCACCTGCAACGGCTGCTTTTGCTTCTGTATAAATGGTTGCCTTATGTGTTAAACCAGGCTCGCGAAAATGTACCTGGTCGTCAATAGCGCCGGGAATAAGAAACTGATCTGTACCTATGATCTCTTTACTGCGCTCTTTTGTATCAATAGAGGCTGCCATTTTTTCAATCCTTCCGTTCCGGATCAGCACATCTCCATAGGTTCTTTGTCCCTCGTTAACGATGCATGTATTTTTAATGATATACTGGCTCATTACACTAAAATTTAGATGAACTCTTTTTGGTAGTGCAAGTTATTAAATCCCCCTGTCAGGGTCTTCATTTTTCTGATAACTAAACCTAATCTTCAAAGTGGATAGAGAATACCACCATTCGGGAAAGGATCTGATCAAGTGTATTGGAGTATTTCAGGTTGGGGTCCTGCAGGTGCAGGTTGGTAAGGCCGTTGCTGATCTTGATCTCCGGAGAGATAGTTACAAAGGGCAGGTAAAAATTAAAACCCATCCCCAGTTCAAAACCAAAATCGTTCTTTTTTAGTTTGATGATATCATCCGCATTACGCGCCGCCGAATTGCTCGACAGGTCTGTGTCGAACTTGATACCGCCCAGCAGGTAGGTTCGGAAATTGCCAATCCTGTCTGAATTGAATTTTACCTGGAATGGAAAACTCACCACCGTTGTTGGCAGTGTTTGATTTTGATACAAAGCTTCACCAGGCCTTGCCTTGCTGAGGTTGTAAGCAATGTATTTAGACCCGCCAATAATGAGTTGCGGGTTGGACCTTACCTGGAAATGATCGCTTAACCGGGCAGTTGCCATCAGTCCCATGGCAATACCGCCACTGGAGCCGGGTTCGGCCGACAGGATCGTATCGCTCTGCAGGAACATGGGCGATTTGGAAACGTGTAAAAATGAATAATTATAACCGAGGGTAAGGCCAAAATAGTAAACAAGATCGTCGTGGTTACGACGAAAAATATCCTTCTGTGCATGCAGTTGCGATGCGCAGAAAAGAAAAACAACAATGAGCAGGACTACTTGCTTCCGCAGTAAATAGCGCATATTCCGAAACTAAGCTTTTTCAAATAAGTTTGGGTAAATCCTGCTTCATGCATGATGTTTAAAAAGGTTTGCCCTTCGGGGAAGGCTTGAACACTATCGTTCAGGTATTGGTAGGCGTCTTTGTTTTTGGCAAACAGTTTTCCAATATTAGGCGCCACATAATTCATGTAAAAGTTATACAAATTTTTAAAACCAGCCTTTGTTGGTTTCGAAAACTCCAGTACCACCAGTTTACCACCCGGTTTTAATACGCGGTGCATTTCTTTCATTCCCATTACCAGGTTCTGGAAATTGCGTACACCAAAGGCAACAGTTATGGCATCAAAACTATTGTCCTCAAAACGGATCACTTCGCTATCGCCGGTGATCAGTTCAATATGGCTGTTAAGTTCCAGCTTCTCCAGTTTTTTTCTGCCCAGTTCCAGCATTCTCTCCGAAATATCAATCCCAATGATTTTTTCGGGCTTTAGTATGTTGTAGGTAAGAATGGCTACATCGCCGGTACCTGTTGCCACATCCAGTATCTTTTTAGGTGCCAGTGTTTTTAACTGGCTGATGGCCTTTTTCCGCCACCACACGTCTATACCTGCACTCAGAAACCTGTTCAGGAAATCATAGCGGTAAGCTATATTATTGAACATATCGGCCACCTGCTCTTTTTTGTTCAAATCACTATGTTGGTAAGGCATTACCTCGTCATGCGCAAATTTTGCCATAGAATGCGAAGATATTGATTTTCTTCCGCTAAGGCTTTATGGTTGAATGCTTTAAATGGCAGGGGAGGTTAATATTTCGCAAAATTTCTTTGATCATTCCTTCCCTTTCTGTAAAAGGATGAGTACCTGCGCATTATCTTCGTTTAAATGAAGGCGCGTATATATAAATCAACCGGTTCGTGGTATGTGGCAAAAGCTGCAAACGGGAGGATGTACCAGGCGCGTATTAAAGGCGTTTTTAAGATAGAGGATATTAGTTCTACCAACCCCATTGCAGTTGGCGATGAGGTAGAGATGGAAATAGAAGATATCCAGGAAGAATCGGCCATGATCGATCAGATTTACGACAGGCGCAATTATGTGGCCCGCGTATCGCCGCATAATAAAAGGCAGCATCATATCATTGCGTCTAATCTTGATCAAAGCATCCTGTTTGCAACATTGAAGGACCCGAAAACATCACAGGGGTTTATGGACAGGTTCCTGGTATCCTGCGAATCATACCATATTCCTGCCATCATTGTATTTAATAAATCAGATCTCTACCGGAAAAAAGAGTTGGAAAAATTTACTTTGCTGAAGGAGATTTATGAAACTGTGGGATATAAAGTGGTATTGACGAGTGTACAAAATAACCAGGGGGTTGATGAAGTAAAAGCATTGCTGCACAATAAAACCACCTTACTGAGTGGCCATAGCGGCGTGGGTAAATCTACTTTTATCAATACTGTTTTTCCTGAATTAAACCTGCGGACACAGGAGGTAAGCGGATGGAGTGGCAAGGGGTTGCATACAACCACTTTTGCTGAAATGTTTGATCTGCCTGGTGGCGGACAGATCATTGATACGCCCGGTGTACGTGAGTTTGGCCTGGTAGACATTCCTAAACAGGAGCTCTCGCATTATTTTCCTGAAATGAAACAGTTGATCAACGCTTGCCAGTTTAATAACTGCATGCACATTAATGAACCCGGTTGTGCAGTTAAAAAAGCGGTGAATGCCGGTACCGTTTCTGTTGACAGGTATGCCAGTTATCTGACTATTTTGGATACGATGGAAGAAAATCTTTATTGATTGGGAAATTTTGGTCTCGGCTTAGCCGGGAGGGAAATTGAAGTTTTATTTTTTAGTTTTCACTTTGTTCTCCCGGCGAATCATTCGAATCCTCAAACCAGGATGAATATTTGACATAATTGTTCGCGATCCTGTCGATCTCTCCATGAACAAGGTCTTTGGAAATGGCTTTTACTTTTCTGGCGGGTACGCCGGCATAAATGCTTCCTGCTTCTACAACAGTTCCTTCTAATAAAACCGCCCCGGCGGCAACAATTGAATTGCTGTGAACAATACATCGGTCCATTACAATGGCGCCCATGCCGATCAAAACATCATCCTGGATAGTACAGCCATGCACCAGTGCATTGTGTCCGATGGATACATTATTGCCGATTACTGTTGGATTTTTTTGATAGGTACAATGGATCACTGCCCCATCCTGCACATTTACTTTATTACCCATTTTGATATAATGCACATCTCCACGAATTACCGCGTTAAACCACACACTGCATTCATCGCCCATTACTACATCGCCCACGATGGTGGCATTAGGGGCTACAAAACAATTTTTGCCAAATTGCGGGTGCTTGCCAAGAACAGGGAGGATGATTGCCATAAGGGATTAGTTGAGAGATGTTAGATGACAGATTGTTAGTTGATAGATTTGTGGAATGAAGGTAACTTTATTAAAAGAATTCTGCAATGATGGGTATAAAAATCCCGAAGTGTGGAATAATGACGATCTAAAACAATTCTGTCAACTGTCATCTCATATCTAACATCTAAAATGACCAACAGACAACTTTTTCTGCAACATATTGCCCAAACATCTCCGGCTCCGATAGGCATTGAGATGGTAAAGGCTTCAGGTATTCATTTGTGGGATATTTCCGGTAAACAGTATGTTGACCTGATCTCCGGCTTTAGCGTTTGCAATATCGGTCACTCAAACCCTAAGGTGGTAAAGGCTGTTCAGGAACAGGCAGCAGCATATATGCACCTGATTGTTTATGGTGAGTTTATCGAATCGCCACAAACAACTTATGCCAAATTATTGACCGATCATTTACCGGCTTCTCTTGATTGTGTCTACTTCACCAACAGCGGTGCAGAAGCCACAGAAGGTGCCATGAAACTTGCCAAGCGGGTTACGGGCCGTACAAAAATAATTGCATTTAATAAATCATACCATGGCAGCACACAAGGCGCTTTAAGTGTGATGGGTGATGAATACTGGAGAAATGCATTCCGCCCTTTATTGCCGGATGTATATCATTACGATTACAATAATTGGGAGGTGATTGATGCCATCGATTCGCAAACTGCCTGTGTGATATTGGAAACAGTGCAGGCCGAAAGCGGCATTATAACACCTTCTAAAGAATGGTTACAGGCTATTCGAAAAAAATGTGATGAGTATGATGCATTGATGATCCTGGATGAGATACAGGCCGGCTTTGGCAGAACAGGTACATTATGGGCCTTTGAACAATTTGATCTGGTGCCCGATGTATTATTGTTGGGCAAAGCATTGGGCGGCGGCATGCCCCTGGGTGCATTTGTAACCAGTCATGCAATGATGCGCACCTTAACGCACGACCCTGTATTGGGCCATATTACTACATTCGGCGGTCATCCTGTTTCCTGCGCGGCCGGTAAAGCCGCATTGGAAGTATTGTTGGAAGGAAACTATATCAGTGAGGTAAAAAGAAAAGAAAATATTTTAGCAGAAGAGCTTGTACATCCTTCTGTTATCTCGGTGCAAAGTTCCGGTTTGTGGATGTCGTTGCAATTTGCGTCTGATGAAATTACCCGGTCCATCATACATCAATGTATACAGAATGGATTGATCACAGACTGGTTTTTGTTTGCTGCAGACCGAATGCGTATAGCACCACCATTAATTATTACTGAGAAGGAATTAAGGCAGGTATGCGAGATCATTTTACAAAGCATTGATGAGGCAGAGCGCAAGGAGCTTAATATCTAAGCAAGTTATATCCCGCAGGAATCCATCCGGCAAAAACGGCTATACAGTTTTTCGTAAACAGGAATGATATTACTGATGTCAAATCGTACCGCCTGCTGGTAAGCTGCTTCTTTCATTTCTGCCATCTTTTCATCATCTCTGAACAGGTCAATGGCAAACTGGCTCATGGCTTTTACATCACCTACATCAGCCAGGAATCCGGTCTGATTCTGGATATTGATTTCGGCCAGTCCACCGGCATTGGTGCTGATCACTACTGCCCTGGCAGCCATCGCTTCCAACGCTGCCAAACCAAAACTTTCGTATTCAGAAGGCAGCAGGAATACATCGCTTACAGCAAGTATATCTTCCATCTGTTCCTGTTTGCCTAAAAAACGGATATCATCGTCCACACCAAGATCTCTTGCCAGTTCTTCTATAGCCGGCCGTTCAGGACCATCGCCCACCATTAATAATTTAGCGGGCATTTCTTTTCTTACCGCGGCAAATATTTTTACCACATCATCCACCCTTTTCACTTTTCTGAAATTGGAAGCGTGGATCAATATTTTTTCTCCATGAGGTGCAATCACTTTCCTGAATGCGTCAATGGGTTTTTTATTAAAACGGTTAACGTCCACAAAATTGTGGATCACCTCAATATCTTTATGTATGGCAAAGGATCTAAAGGTTTCGTCTTTCAGATTTTGTGAAACAGCAGTAATCGCATCGCTTTCATTGATGGAAAATGTAACAACGGGTTCATAGGTTTTGTCTTTACCCACCAGTGTAATATCTGTTCCGTGCAAAGTGGTAATGACCGGTACGTTCCTGCCATTTTTTTGTTTAACGATCTGTTTAGCCATATAAGCAGCAGATGCGTGTGGTATGGCATAATGCACATGCAGCAGATCAAGATCGTGGTTCATGATCACATCTACCATCGTACTGGCTAAAGCAATTTCATAGGGTGGGTAATCAAATAAGGGATAAGTAGGAACCCTTACTTCGTGATAAAAAATATTGGTATTGAATACATTCAGACGAACAGGTTGCTGGTAGGTAATAAAATGCACCTCATGGCCCTCATCGGCAAGTGCTTTACCCAATTCGGTAGCCAGTACACCACTTCCACCAAAAGTTGGATAGCAGACAATCCCTATACGCATAACTTCAGTTTGTAGTTTGAAGTCTGAGGTCTGCTGTTGTTTGTGGTAACCACAGACAACAGACTACAAACCAGAGACCAATTCGGTTGCAAGTAACAATTATTTCTCCATTCCGCAGATTCCGTTCATCCATCTTGGTCAAACAACACAAATAGTTAACTTTAGTGTTATGAAAAAGATATTACTCTCCCTGATCTGGTTGCCTGTTGTGGCCATGGCACAGCCTGCAGATGATGCAGCTGTTATAAAAAAGATCTCGAATGAAATACTTAGTAATGGTAAAGCCTATGAACTGCTTTACCAGTTAACCAAACAGGTAGGCGGCCGTTTGGCCGGCTCGCCAGAGTTTGCAAAGGCGGTGCAGTGGGGCAAAATAGCGATGGAGAATAATGGCGCTGATAAAGTGTTCTTACAGGAATGTATGCTACCGCATTGGGTACGTGGCGGGCAGGACCAGGCCGCCATCATTGAAATAGATAAAAAGAAAGTGAACCGTCCGCTGGATGTATTGGCCCTGGGTAATTCTCTTGGTAATGGAACGGTTACTGCCGAAGTGCTTGCCGTTTCAGATTTTAACGAACTGGAGAAAAGAAAAGATGAGATAAAAGGCAAGATCGTTTATTATAATCATGGTTTTGATCCCACCAATGTGAAACCATTCGTTTCGTATGGTCAGTCTGGTGTTTATCGCTGGTCGGGGCCAAGCAGGGCGGCTAAATATGGTGCTGTTGGGGTAATGATACGGTCACTCACCGAATCTACGGCCAACGATCCGCATACCGGTGGTATGGCATATCTTGATTCATTTCCTAAAATTCCTGCTATTGCTGTAGGACCAAGAGATGGGGATGCAGTTTGGGAATTAAGTAAGAAATCAGGTTTTAAAATGTCTATGACCACGAACGGACATTTTCTGCCTGATACCATCGGGCATAATGTAATAGCAGAATTGAAAGGAACAGAATTCCCTGATCAATTTATTACTATTGGCGGTCACCTTGATAGCTGGGATGTTAATGAAGGGGCACATGATGATGGTACCGGTGTTGTACATACTATTGAGATCATGCGTGCTTTGCAGGCTATTGGCTACAAACCCAAACATACCCTTCGTTTTGTATTGTTTGCTAATGAAGAGAACGGCTTGCGGGGTGGTACCAAATATGCTGAGGAAGCAAAAGCAAAAGGTGAGAAACACATTTTTGCCCTTGAAAGCGATGCTGGCGGATTTACCCCAAGAGGTTTCTCTGTTCAGGCTGGCAAAGAGCAAATGGATAAACTGAAGAGCTGGCTGCCATTACTTTCACCGTATGGCGCATTTGAATTTACCAACGATGGTGGTGGCGCTGATGTAAGTCCGCTGAACAGAGTATTCGGTACAGCCGTGGGAGAATTAAATCCCGATCCGCAACGCTATTTCGATCTGCACCATGCAAGGAGCGATGTGTTTGAAAATGTAAATAAGCGCGAGCTGTTGTTAGGCGCAGTAAATATGGCCGCGTTAATTTACCTTATTGATAAATACGGATTATAATGAAAAAAACAATCTGGATCATATCGGCCATATTGGTAGTTGCACTGTCTCTTTTTGTATACTGGCGTTATTATTTTGTATTAGCACGCGGTACACAGGCGGGCACTCTGAATATTTTCCAGGAAAAAGGAATCATCTTCAAAACCTATGAAGGGAAAATTATCCTTAGCGGCTTTAAAGCGAATGTGCAGAGTAATGAATTTTCTTTTAGTGTAACCAATGATGCGGTTGCCCAACAACTGCTGAAAGTATCGGGGAGAGAGGTGAATGTGCATTATAAACAATACTTTGGCTCTTTGCCATGGAGAGGAATGCAGAAATATATTGTTGATAGTATTTATGAAGTAAGGGGAATGCCTGGAGAGTCTATGATTAAGCCGAAATAATGGGTAGATGTTGTGGTCGGGACGCTAAAGCGGCCTGAACGCTAAAAAAATTGTCAATTGACAATTGTCAATTGACAATTGTCAATGGGCAATGGGCAATGGGCAATGGGCAATGGGCAATGGGCAATGGGCAATGGGCAATTGATGTTGCGCACGCAATTTAATTCACAATTCACCATTCACAATTGACAATTCACCATTGCCCATTCACAAAATCATCCATGAAGCAGGAAGATGGCCAGCCGCTTATGGATGTCCGGAACTTCCTGCTTCCATTTTTTGATGGTCTGTGTGCGGATAATTTCTGAACCGGCTGTGATATCTACTGCAATGCAAAGCCGGGTTTCTTCGCGGCATGTATCCAAAACATCTTTGATGAACGGATTATTGCGGTAAGGGGTTTCGATAAAGATCTGTGTGCAGTCTCTTTTTTGCGAATCCGCTTCCAGTTCTTTTATTTTCTTTTTTCTTTCAAACGAATCGATAGGCAGGTATCCATGAAACTGAAAACATTGTCCGTTCATACCACTGGCCATTAATGCCAGTAAGATAGAACTGGGGCCTACCAAGGGTTTTACGGTGATATTGGCTTGTTGCGCAGCCTGAACCAAAACCTGTCCGGGATCTGCTACACCCGGGCAACCGGCTTCGCTGATGATGCCTATATTTTTTCCTGCTTTAAGCAGTTGTAAAAATTGTTGTCTTACTTCCTCTTCTGCTTTATGAATGATGAACCACTGGTAATCATCAATCACCATTTCTCTCCATAATTTTTTCAGAAAACGCCTTGCTGTTTTATCGTTCTCTACAAAAAATACACTGCAGTTTTTTACTGCATCCAGAATATAAGCCGGAATTGTTTGCAAGGCGTCTTCGTGCAATACGGTTGGGATGAGGTATACTTTTCCGGAACCCATAGGTCAGATTATTTTTCCACGGGTTTGAGGGGATAGATACTGAGTGTGGCGGCCACTACTGAATATGCCGGTGCCAGTATCCAGCCCAGAACCGGCACAAGGTGCATCATATAAAAAATAAGACCATTGCCTACTGCAAGACCTTTATGCGTGCCAATAAAAAAAATACTCTGGGCAGGTGTTTTCCGGTGACGTTCCATACTGTAATCAAGCATTGAAAAGCCATAATAGTAACATTCTACCAGTACGGCCAACACAGGAGTTAGCCAGCCTATCAACGGTATCAGTCCCAACAATAAAATAGACAGCACATAAACCGTTTGCCACAAACTGTTTCTTGCCGCTATACTGATACCACGCTGAATATCTTTCAGGAACTGTTTAAAATTGAAAGGGAAATCTCTTCCTTCAATAATAGCTTCTGTTCTTTCGCTGAGATATGCAAACAGGGGAGATCCTACAATCAGAAAAATATATTTGAACAGCGAGAAATAAAACAGCATCAATATCAACCATAATAATAAACTGCCCATGGTGAACAGGAACCCGAGAAAACTGCTGTTGATTCTGTCGAGCCATTGTTTCAAACCGGTTTTAAGAATGATCCATTCAATAAAATCGCTGGAAGTATTACTGAAAAAGTACATGCCAATAATGAACAGGGTGGTATAGATGATACCAGGTACCAATATCCATTTCCACAGTTTATGCTTTTGGATAAACCGGTGGGCCTGGAAGTATGCCTGTATGGCTATAATCATTTCTTTCAGCACTGCAAGGGGGATTTAGCTTTGCAAAGTTAACATATTCAGTAGTTTTATGCTCATGAAAGCTATAACGTTTTTGCGTTCAGATAAATTGCCTGTATCGGTTTACCGGCAAAAAAATGTTTGTTCTGTTGCAAAGGCATTAATAGGGAAGGTTTTGGTTACATCCTTCAACGGAATTACTACAGCGGGCAGAATTGTAGAAACGGAAGCTTACAATGGCATAACAGATAAAGCCTCGCATGCATGGAGCGGCCGGAGAACAAAGCGTACTGAAACCATGTATGCCGCAGGCGGGATATCGTATGTGTATCTGTGTTATGGCATCCATCATTTATTTAATGTAGTTACAAACGAAGCAGAAGTTCCACATGCGGTGTTGCTGAGAAGTGTAGAGCCTGTTTTGGGTATTGAAGCCATGCTGAAAAGAACGGGCAAACCTAAACCGGATAACACCTTAACACGTGGACCGGGTAATATGTCCAGAGCTTTGGGCATAGAAATAAAACATAATGCTATACCTCTGCATAGTGGGGAATTGTTTATTGCAGATGATGGTTTTATTGTGAAACCTTCTCATATAATAGCCACGCCCAGAATTGGGGTTGATTATGCAGGTGAGGACGCTCTGTTACCCTATCGTTTTATTTTGAAAGATAACCCCTACGTTAGCGGGAAAAATAACCGGTGATGGATAGACAACCGTTATTTCAAATCACTTTTAAAACACATAGGTACATGAGAAAAGCAAAAAAGAAACATAGCGCTTGAACTATATGCCCTGTTTCCTAACCTATGTAACTATGTGTTTAATAGGAGCACAACACGTAAAAACTAATGTTCGATTTTTACCTTGCTGAAATGTATGGTGTAGAAACCCGGGCACTTAAACAGGCAGTTAGAAGAAATAAGGACCGTTTCCCAAAAGATTTTATGTTTCAGCTAACCAAAAAAGAGTTTCATGAGGTTATCACAATTTGTGATAACCTCTTCTCATATCAATCATACAAAAAATCTGCGCAATCAGCGATCAGAATTTAGGGCAGTTAACCGGCCTCTCTGTAGAGGGCCTGCGAACATAGATTAATGATATCTCAATACCTCCCCTGTTCAACGAACCTGTTTTCAGGGATGAGTTGTTGTAATCGTAAGAAACGCCCAGTCTGAAATCATCAAACTCTAACCCGAGATATGGTATGATGGCATCATTAAAACGAATCCAGCTGCCAACATACAAACTGGTTGGCTTAGGTTCATCCGGTGTGGCATTTAACTGGATGGCACCACCAACCATAGTTTCGGCGGCACTTCCCTGAAAAGTTTGTAATGCACTAATATGCAAAGTGCTGTTTTGTCCTAAAGGGAAATAACCCCCGCCATGAAAAGTGGTTCGCGGACTGAGTACATATTGCGCACCGGTAAAAGATTGTTTAGGCCTGTTGATATGGTACATGCTTACACCGAAATAAAAATTATTTCTATCAGCAGTACTGCCGTTATATAAGAGACCGGCATTTACATCTACATAAGAAGATTTTAAAGATGCATTATTGAATACTTCTGATGTAACACCGGTAAAACCTGCGCCTACCAACTGATCCTCAAATGTTAGTTTGGTTGTGTTGATGAGCATATTGGCATAAGTAACCTGGAAGCCAGCCCCCAATTGGTGAAAACCTTCTTCATCCAAACCTTTATGATAAGCTGTTGATACAGATGCGTAATTAAATTTGAGTGCCCCGTTGGCAGTATTATCATTATAACCTGCAAAGCCAACACCCCATGTATCGTTGCTGGCTATCCTGTTCTGTAGGATATGAAAATCGGCAGAAACGGTTGCTGTGGTAAAAGCATTGTAAATAGTGGCCCACTGATTGCGATAGTTGCCTGCTACCCGGTAGCTGCCAAAAAACTTACCTGTAAACGCAGGGTTGAGCGTAAGCGGCGATGAAAAGAATTGCGAAAAATGCGGATCCTGTGCTGTAGCATTAGCCAGCACAAAACACAAGCAGCATAAAGTAATTAGTTTTCGCATACACATCCGTAACATCGAATTTAAGTGAATCCGACCATGTTGGCCTGACGCAGATAAAATATTATAGCTGTCTTAACTATTTACCCGTTACGGGGGCGGGAAACAATAAGTTTATTACGACTGTAATTTAGTTCCAAACGCAAGGTCACCGGCATCACCCAATCCGGGAACGATATAGCCTTTTGCTGTCAGTTCATCATCAATATCACCACACCAGATGCTGATATTTTCGCCACATTCTCTTTGAATATATTCAATTCCAACTGTACAGGCAATAGCTACCACCACATGAATTTCTTTTGGTGTGCCCTCATCCTTCATGTACTGTATAGTTTTTACAATGGAAGCACCGGTGGCCAGCATCGGGTCGCTGATGATAACAATCCTGTTATCAAGCGATGGGCAGCTCATATATTCCAGGCTGATTTCAAAACTGCCATCACGATGGTGTTTGCGGTAGGCAGATATAAAAGCATTATCGGCTTTATCAAAATAATTCAGCATACCGGCATGCATTGGCAAACCGGCACGTAAAATAGTAGCTAATACCGGCTGAGATTCCAATACTTTACTATCGTGTGTTCCCAATGGGGTGGGTGTTTCTGCAGATTTCCATGGCAGTTGCCTGCTGATCTCATAAGCAGCTATCTCTCCAATGCGTTCCAGGTTGCGTCTGAAACGCATACGGTCGCCCTGTACATTTACATCTCTCAGTTCAGCTACCCAGTTGCTTACCAGGCTATGTTTTTCGCTTAAATTAACTATCATGGGGGTCAGGTAATTACAGTCAGTTTATACCCCAAAACTAAATTCTATCGGCTGGAATTGAAAATTTTGTTTTGGATGGACTTTTTACCAAAAACTGCGCCTTTGAGCCTCCGCGGGCATTTTTTCACAAAAAGTCGTAAAAGCACGGTTTTAATTAACGAATTAAGTGATGAATAATTTCATACTTTAATCTGCGAAATCAGCGCTATGAAAAAGATTCTTGTATTTACCTGCCTGTTTGGTTTTTGCCTCGCCTGCAAAGACGAAAAAAAGGATAAAAAATTCGATACTGCCAGTTATGAAAAAGTAAAAGAGACACTGGCAGATAAAGAAAAGAATAATCCAGCCCGCTTTTTAATGGTTAGTAATAAAGACCATAAAAATATTATTGGCCAGACAGTGGTAAAAGGTACCATCACTAACAGCGCAACAGTTTGTTCTTATAAAGATGTGGAACTCCGTTTGTCGTTCTTCAGTAAAACCGGTACCAAACTGGATGAGGCAGTTGAAACCATTTATGAAAATGTAGGCCCTGGCAAAACTGTAAAGTTCAAAACAAAATATTTTGCACCAAAGGGTACGGATAGTGTAGCGATAAAAGTGATGAAGGCGACCGGTGATATTTCAACAACGAAATAATCAATGGCAGTCAATGATCAGCACAACTGCTAAACAAACTCAAACCTATCTCCATCAAACAAACCCTTATCACTCAATTTTAAATGGGGTATCACCAATAATGCCATAAAGCTCAGCGTCATGAACGGAGCGGCCAGGGTAGAGCCTAACAATTTTGCCATGGCATCTATTGCTGTATATGCATCGGCAACTTTGTAACCATCATCTGCACTCATCAGCCCCGCAACGGGCAACCCCAGTACTTTAGCACTGCTGGAGTTAACACAACTTACGCCGCCTCTTTCTTTAATTACCAGGTTAATGGCTTTGACCAAACTTTCATCATCTGCACCTACAGCTACAATATTATGACTGTCGTGTGCAACAGAAGAAGCGATAGCGCCGTGTTTAAACCCGAAATTTTTTATAAAACATTTGGCAACCGGTGCAGTGTGATAACGGTTAATAACAACCATTTTCAACATATCCTGCGCTATATCGCTTACCCATTGGCCATCTGTTTCTTTGCCCTGTAACTGTAAGCGGTTGGTGATGAGTTGCCCATCCAATGCTTCTATCACTGGTATTTTACCTTCTATTGCAGGGTAGCCTGCTGTTTTTATTGCCAGGTCGTTGACAGTAATTTCTTTGCAATCAAACTGGTTAATCGGGGTGCTGGGTACAGATTGGATAAATGATTTTCCATCCTCCGCCACTAATTCTCCATTGATATAGGTTTGATGGATAGTGAAATTTTTCAGATCATTTGCCAAAATAAAATCTGCCGGATCTCCTTCACGCAACAAACCAATATCTAATTTATAATGCAGAACAGGGTTTACACTGGCGGCCCTCAACACATTAAACACATCATGCCCTTTGGCAACGGCCCTTGCACAAAGTTGATTGATATGACCCGCCACTAAGCTATCCGGGTGCTTATCATCACTGCAGAACATGATCATTTTAGGATGATCTTCGAGCAGTTCTATCAACGCTTCAAAATTTTTCGCTGCACTTCCTTCGCGTATCAAAATCTTCATGCCGTGCTGTAGCTTATCAACCGCTTCTTCTGCAGTAAAGCATTCATGATCTGTTGATATACGAGCTTCAATGTATTCTTTTGCCTGTTCGCCGCGCAGGCCCGGAGCATGGCCGTCTACCGGCTTGCCCAATGCATGTGATGCGGCAATTTTTTTCATCACCTCAGCATCTTTAAACAATACACCGGGGAAGTTCATCATCTCGCTCAGGTATTTGATCTCTTCTTTTTCCAGTAATTTTTTTACATCCTCACTATTCAGTGCAGCACCAGCCGTTTCAAAAATGGTTGCCGGCACGCAACTGGGTGCGCCAAAATTGAATTTAAAAGGAACCCGTTTGCCGTTGTTGATCATAAACTCCACACCTTCCATTCCACACACATTAGCTATTTCATGCGGGTCGCTTACGGTACCAACTGAACCATGCACTACTGCCAGTCGCGCAAACTCACTGGGGATGAGCATGCTGCTTTCTATATGCACGTGACTATCTACAAAACCCGGCAGAATATATTTACCAGACTGGAGCAATTTGTCGCTAATTTTTCTGATTGATCTTATCACACCATTTTCTACTGTAACCTCCGCTGGATAAATGTTTTTTTCCCAAACATCTACAAGGTTTCCGATAATACTGAATGTGCCGGTATGCATAATAGTTATATATCTAAAGTGAAGTGTAAAGTGAGTTTTGCCGGTTATTTTTTCGGTTTTTACTGTTTAACCTCACAAATACTAAACGAAAGTAAGTATATGAGAAAAATATTTGCCTGTTTGTTTACCTGAATTGCTCAAAACCGGTGAAAAAGAGCATTCTTCCGCTCGTCATTTCCATTTTGTTGGGTGGGGCTGTATGGTTAACTTAACTACCCAATTTAATGTATACTATGAGAAAATTACTCTTCCTGCTTCAGGCAATAGCATGTCTTGCATTGCCTACACTTGCCCAGAAAAAAGAAAAATCTAAATCTGTTACCCCTGTTACCGTTAAAGCCGATAACAGCGATTCTGTATTTTATTCCAAAATAAAATACCGCCTGGTTGGCCCGTTCAGAGGTGGCCGGAGTACTGCTGTTACAGGTGAATACAAAAACAAAACCACGTTCTACTTTGGTGGTACAGGTGGTGGCGTATGGAAAACAAAAGATGGTGGCAGTAACTGGAAAAACGTTACCGATAAATATTTTGGCGGCACCATCGGTGCAGTAGCCGTGGCGCCAGGTGATGAAACGATCGTTTATGTTGGCGAAGGTGAGAATAGCATGCGTGGCAACGTGGCCGAGGGACTTGGGGGAATATGGCGCAGCGATGATGCCGGTAAAAGCTGGCGTAATCTTGGTTTGAAAGATGGTCGTCATATCATCCGTATCATCATTCACCCAAAAGATCCGAATACGGTTTGGGTTGCTGTGATGGGGCATTTATTCGGACCCAACGAAGAACGCGGTGTATACAAAACCACCGATGGTGGCAAAACATGGAAGAAAACATTGTTCATCAATAATCAAACGGGCTGCTCAGACCTGGTAATGGAACCCGGCAACCCCTCTGTAATGTATGCCGGTATGTGGCGGGTAATACGCACTCCATACAGCATGGAGAGCGGTGGAGAGGGCAGCGGTTTATATAAAAGTGTGGACGGCGGTGAAACATGGACAAACCTCACTGCTAAAAAAGGACTGCCCAAAGGAACATGGGGTATTGTAGGTGTGGCAGTGGCTCCATCCAATACCGATAAAATATATGCCATCATTGAAAATGCAACAGGTGGTTTATTTATGAGCGCCGATGCCGGTAAAACATGGACGTTGACCAGCAACGATAACAACATACGCCAACGCGCCTGGTATTACAGCAAAGTGTTTGTTGACCCGAAGAATGAAAACCTTGTTTACTGTCCCAATGTAGAATTCATGCGCAGCAGGGATGGTGGTAAAACTTTTCAGAGTGTGAATACACCCCATGGCGATCATCATGATCTGTGGATAGATCCTGAAGATGGTAACCGGATGATTGTTGCAGATGATGGTGGTGCACAGATCAGTTTTGACGGTGCTAATAACTGGAGCAGTTTTGGCAATCAGCCAACTGGACAGTTTTACCGTGTTTCAACAGACAATTCTTTTCCCTACCGCATATTAGGGGCGCAGCAGGATAATTCAACGGTCCGTATCAAAAGCCGTACTGCCGGTGCAGGTATTACCGAAAGAGATTGGGATATTACCGCAGGTTCTGAAAGTGGTTATGTGCAGGCAGATCCGTTGAACCCGGATATTGTGTATGGTGGTAATTATGGCGGATACCTATCACGCCTTGATCACAAAACCGGTGAAAACCGCGCCATCAATGTTTGGCCCGATAACCCGATGGGCGCAGGTGCAGATGTTTTAAAATACAGGTTTCAATGGAACTTCCCTTTCTTCTTTTCACCCCATAACCCAAAACGTTTATACGCCTGCGGCAATCATTTATTTGTTACCGAAAATGAAGGCCAGAGCTGGGAAACCATCAGTCCTGACCTGACTACCAACGATAAATCAAAACAGGCTTCCAGTGGCGGCCTTATCACTAAAGACAATACATCGGTAGAATATTACTGTACCATTTTTACTGCCACCGAATCTGCACTGGAAAAAGATCTGTTGTGGACAGGTAGTGATGATGGACTGATCAACGTAAGTAAAGACGGCGGAAAAACATGGGAAAATGTAACCCCGCCCGAAGCAGGTAAATGGATGATGTGGAATTGTATTGAAACCGATCCTTTCAAAAAAGGCACTGCTTATTTTGCCGGAACAAAATACAAACTGGATGATTTTGCGCCTTATATTTTTAAAACAGAAGATTACGGTAAAACATGGAAACGCATTACCAATGGAATCAATGATAATCATTTTACCCGTGCCGTGCGCGCCGATAAAAAACGTGCGGGACTTTTATACGCAGGAACGGAATATGGCATGTACATCAGTTATGATGATGGCGCCAACTGGAAAAAAGTTCAGTTAAATCTGCCCATTGTGCCTGTTACAGATATTACCATTAAAGAGAACGATCTCATTGTAGCCACACAGGGACGGGCTTTCTGGGTGATTGATGATCTGAGTGTGTTACAGCAAAAAAACATTGCTTCCTTAAATAAAAGCCTGCATGTTTTTGCAGTAAATGATGCGTACCGAACAGAAGGTGGTGGCCGAAGAGGTCCCCGTGGTGGCGGAGGGGGAGCTATACAAAATGCAGGCGAGAACCCGGCAAGCGGTGTGGTGTTCAATTATTTTTTGAACGATGCGAATGATTCTTCCAAAGTATCCATCACCGTATTTGATAAACAGAACAAGCCCATTAAAACCTTCAGTAAAAATGCAAAAGAACCGGGCGATAAAATAGATTTTAATGAAGGCATGAACCAGTTTGTATGGGACATGAATTATCCTCCTGCAGAAAGAGTAGAAGGGCTGATCTTATGGAATGGCGGTATCGGTTCTGCAAAAGCTGCACCGGGTAAGTACAATGCCCGTTTCCGTTATGGAAAAGATTCAGTAGATGTTCCGTTTGTGATTAAAGCCAATCCAAACTATCAGATGTCGGAAGCTGATTATGATGCGCAGGTACAATTTTTATTGCAGGTGAGGGATAAATTCAGTGAAGTACAAAAAGCGATCAAAAATATCCGTGCATTGCGGACACAGATCAACGATTTTACTGCGAGAATGGATATGGATGGCAATAAAGACATTAAGAAAATGGCCGATAGCATAACCAAACAAATGACTTTGGTAGAAGAGGCATTGTATCAGACCAAATCAAAAAGCGGACAGGATGTACTGAACTTCCCTATCCGTTTGAATGATAAAATTGCCGGATTATACGGTGTTGCTGCCAGTGGCCAGAATTCACCAAGCAAACAGGCACGTGAAGCGTTTGCAGAATTGAGCGGTCAGGCTGATGTGCAGTTAGACAAGCTGAAGAAGATCATGAATACAGATCTGAAAGCACTGAATAAAATGATCAACGAAAAACAATTACCGTTGATAGGAGTGAAGGGGCAGGATTAGCGGATTGCGAATTGGCGAATTACGGATTAACGGATTGCGGATTGTGGATTGGCGGATTAGGTAAAGGGATACGGGTAATAAATCCGTTAATCCGTAATTCGCCAATCCGCTAATTATATGTTCAGCCAGTAATTCATCTTAAACACCAGCGCCCTGTTTTTGTTTCTGAACAATGGATCGGTGAAATAATTATCAGTATAAACAAGGAAGAAATCGCTCATTGGTTTAAAGCGGTATTGAAGCCTGCTGTTGATGTTGAAATTATTCCTTTGTGTATTGTATTGTACAAAAGTTGTCCAGAACAGGTTAGTGGCAAAATTCAATTCAACTCTTGGCGCAATCAGGAACAATTCATTACTGCCATAAGGGTCGGGGAAAACAAGCCTGTTGTATTCTGCATTAAGTGCAATATTTAGATGAGGCTGTTTTCTCAGTGTAATAGTGGTTTTTACGCTTTGGTAGTTCCCGTTATAAAAACCACCTCCGGTAAGCTTTACAGAAAAACTAACGGGCTTCCTAAAATCAGATTGATAGCCGATACCCGATTGTTGGAAAGTATACTTCCCTTTTGGTATGGCTTGTGCATCTGTAAAAGATGTAGGAAACATAAGGTGTACATTATCGGTATTGGCAAATGCAAACAGGAAGCCGGTATTCTTAAATTGCATTTCGTATATAAACTCATGAAAGTTCTCATTCGGGCTATTATCAGGGTTGTATACAAGAAAATTAGTAAGGGTAAAAGACACGCTGTTGAGCTTTGATTTCTTAGGAAACAATTTGTAAACAACCTGGTTAAATAATTGCTTGAACCCAAGCCTTACTGTTGTATCTCTTGCCGCATCATGGTTGTTGATCCTTTCTACAAACCCCATATCGGTATAATAGTTTGTGCCGATTGTGCCGAGATCTGTCACAATATTTAAGTGTCGCCCGTTATAGTTAAAGCCTGCATCAATATAATGATTAGCGCTGCCAATACCCGGCTTGAATGAATGATGATAGGCGGCCCAGCCGCCCCATGTTCCCTGCAGATTATTAAAATTTAATTCCAATCCGGCATTGCGGCCCCAGGCATTGAGCGGGTCTTTTGCTTTTTGTAAATCGGTTAATGAATTCTCTCTGTTAAGAAAATATGCCTTGATCACGGAACGTTTTAATACGCCCTGGCTTACAGTGGCGGCTGTATAATTTTCGGGCGAATAATCTCCTTTTCTGCCCGTTTGCATATTCATAAATCCAATGCGGGTAGATTTTGTAATGTTGCCGGTTATTCTCGCCCCATAAAGAATAGGAATTTTATTTCCATCCTTATCCAATCCAATTGTTCTTGAATAAAAAGGACGGATAGGCGGAATACCGTATTGTGCAAAAAGATCCGAGTTCTCCAGGAAGAAAGTTCTTCTTTCAGGGAAAAAAATACTGAAGCGGCTTAGATTGGTTACCTGCTGGTCTACTTCGATCTGCGAAAAATCAGGGTTAACGGTCAGGTCAAGATTTAAAGAAGACGACAATCCGATCTTTGCATCAAAACCTGCGTTACCAGTGGTTTTGGTGGCAACGGCATCTTCCTGGTTTGAACTGATATCCCCTGTTACATACGGAATAAAAACCATATTGCTGCCGGGTTGCGGCGGGGGCTCTTTCCAGATCAGGGCACCGGTATAGCCAAGGTCCATCGAACGGAAATTAACGGGTACATGTGTCCAACTGGAATATTCGTTTGTTTTTGTATCAATGCGTACAAAATTTAATCCCCACAATAATTTGTCGGCAGTATAACGGATACTTTTAAAAGGGATAGCAATTTCGGCTGTCCATTTATCCGCATATCGTTGGGTGGCAGAGAACCATTTATTATCCCAGCTCCATGAGGGGCCGTTGTCTGGAAACGGAAGCTGGTCGTCACTTTGGGCATTAAAAGCATTTACCACAAAGAAAAAACCGTTGGTTCGCTGGTTGGTAGGATCAATGGTTATGCCAATACCATCATTGCCATCATGACCGATATCTCTTTTCAGGCTTTGTATATAGGCTTTCCCCGAGTCATAAGCAGTAATGGCGAAATAGAGAAACTTATCATCATAGGTTGCTTTCACTTCTGTTTTTCGCTGTGGGCGACCTTCATCATTGGGAAACTTTTTCCAGAAGGGTGAGGTTATTTCTGTTTTGGCCCAAACAGCCTCGGTAAATTCACCATCTACCTTAATGGGTTCACTGGTTTTTGCAATATGTAGCTGGTATTCTTTCTGAAAGCTCTCACCATTGATCTGCTGTGCATTTATTTTAATGCAAAAGAGTATACCGCATGTAATCAGCAGCTTGTTCAGTGGTTGAGTGAGATGCATTTCGTGTTTTGGGTGGCAGGTTGCTACAGCAATATTCTTTTTTTTACCTAAAAGAAAGTGTTAACAACCTATGTAACGCAGGAATCTATGGATGAACGGTTATTTTAAAAGATGGCACTATTCGTCTTTCAGCAGATCCGGGCGCCGTTCTTTGGTTCTGCGTAAAGACTGCTCGTTCCGCCATTCTTCCACTTTTTTGGGATCACCCTGCAAAAGCACTTCCGGCACTTTATCGCCGCGGAAATCAGCGGGCCTGGTATAGACTGGTGGGGCCAGTAAATTATCCTGGAAAGAATCAAATAAAGCGGAGGTTTCATCATTCAAAACACCCGGTATTAAACGGCCAATGGCATCCACTACTACCGCAGCAGCCAGTTCTCCGCCGCTCAATACATAGTCGCCAATAGAAATTTCTTTGGTTACGTATTTCTGGCGGATACGGTCGTCAATACCTTTATAATGCCCGCAAATGATCAGTAAGTTTTCTTTCAGTGATAATTGATTGGCTGTTTTCTGGTTGAAGGATTCGCCATCAGGTGTCATAAAAATAATCTCATCGTATTTTCTGTCTTTCTGCAGCTCATCAATGGCATTGGCCAAAGGTTCGGGCATCATTACCATTCCGGCACCGCCACCAAACTGGTAGTCGTCTACCTGCATATGTTTATTGATGGCCCATTTTCGGAGATTGTGCAGGTTCACATTAAGCAGACCTTTTTCCTTTGCACGCTTTAAAATGCTGTGGTTGAAAGGGCTCTCTAACAGATCCGGAACTACGGTAATGATATCGATGTTCATGATGCAAACATACAGAATACCTGCACAGGCGTGAAAAGACAGTTGTATAGTTTTCTTCGAAAAATTATATATCCATAAATCCTTCCAGATCCCTTCTTTCCCTTTTGGTAGGGCGGCCAATTTTGCTTTGACGTTTGCCGGTTTGGAAACTGGCTGCTTCAAACCTGATCCTGTCTAATTCTTCTGCCGGTGTAATGTCTACATAGAAATTTATTGCTTCCGCATACTGAACCCGTTTGTGTAATAAGCCGGTTACTTTTATTACCCATTTACGGGCTTCATTTTTTACCTCATATTCATCGCCCACTACTACTATTTTGGAGGCTTTTACATTAATACCTTTGCATTTTACCTTGCCTTTATCGCAGGCATCTCCGGCCTGGCTCCTTGTTTTAAACAAACGGATGGCCCAGAGGTATTTATCAATGCGTAGTTTTTCTTTTTCTTCAGACATAGTAAAAAAGCTTTTGGAAAGTTTTAAAACTTTCCAAAAGCTTCTGTATAGAATTTATGAAAATAAGGAATGGTTTCAATGCCTTTGTAGAAATTGAACAGCTCATATTTTTCGTTCGGACTATGCAGGTTATCACTGTCTAATCCAAAACCCATAAATACGATCTTCAGTCCCAGCTCTTTTTCAAACAAAGAACAGATAGGGATACTGCCACCGCCGCGAACAGGGATGGGCTCTTTACCAAATGTTGCCTGAACGGCTTTGGCTGCTGCCTTGTATGCATCAGAATCAATAGGTGTCATATAAGGTTCACCACCGTGATGTTCTTCGGCTTTCACCGTTACACCTGCCGGAGCGATGCTTTTAAAATAGTTGAGTATTTTTTCAGTAATCTTTGCCGATGACTGGTTAGGCACCAATCTGGCCGAGATCTTCGCAGTTGCTTTGGCGGGCAGAACGGTTTTAGCACCTTCACCTGTATAACCACCCCAGATACCATTCACTTCCAGTGTTGGGCGGATGCCTGTTCTTTCATTGGTGGTATAACCTTTCTCCCCGTATAAACTGCTGATGCCAAGATCTTTTTTATAGGCTTCTTCGCTAAACGGTGCTTTGGCCATTTTAGCTCTTTCTTCTGCTGTTGCTTCCACTACATCATCATAAAATCCCGGGATGGTGATATGGTTATTCTCATCATGACAGGTTGCGATCATTCTTGCCAATACGGTGGCAGGATTGGCTACTGCACCGCCGTATACACCACTGTGCAAATCGCGGTTGGCGCCTGTTACTTCTACTTCAATATAACTCAGTCCGCGAACGCCGATATCAATGGATGGCGTATCCATACTCAGCATAGACGTATCGCTGATCAGTATCACATCGGCTTTTAATAATTCTTTATTGGCTTTAACAAAAGTGGCAAGGTTAGGACTGCCCACTTCTTCCTCACCTTCTATAATAAATTTTACATTGGCTTGTAAGGTATTGGTCTGCGTCATGGTTTCCAATGCTTTTACGTGCATATAAAACTGCCCTTTATCATCGGCAGAGCCGCGTGCAAATATTTTTCCGTCTTTGATCACAGGCTCAAAAGGGCCGCTGTTCCAGAGTTCCAGCGGATCGGCAGGCTGTACATCGTAATGCCCGTAAACCAGTATGGTTGGTTTAGATGCATCAAATATTTTTTCACCATATACCACCGGATGGCCGGCTGTTGGGTAAATAGTTACTGTATCGGCACCGGCTTCTAGCAATCTTTGTTTTACAGCTTCGGCACAGCGGGTCATATCATCTTTGTGCTCACTGCGCGCACTGATACTGGGTATGCGTAATAACTCAAGCAATTCGTTCAGGAAACGGTCTTTGTTTTTTTCCTGGTAATCTTTCCAAATCTGCATGATCTCTGATTTTAGGATTGAAAGTATGATTAATATGATTTGTGTATAACGGTCTGCAAATTTAGGCAGGAAATGTGGTTGGGAGAGGGAAGATTTTTTGGCGTGAATCGTCAGTCGTGAGACGTGAATCGTGAGTTAAGCCAAACCGCATTTACTCACGTCTCACGATTCACGACTCACGACTCTCACAATTGATGTTTCTTATTAGAAATAATATTTTGCAAAGTCCATTCTAACCTGCTTTTCATGGGCTGCTCACGGGCGGTACAATCTTTTTTGGTGCAGATAGTGCAGCTAAAAGGCATACAGCCATCGGTATGAACAAACAGCTCAATGGCATCGCCGAATTTCAGTTTGATCAGGGCAGCCAATTCATCTATTTCTTTATGAGCTTCATGTACATTAAGGTACCAGGGAACAGTGAGGTGACAATCAACATGCAGCAGGGCGCCATATTTGATCACGCGGAGATTATGCAGATCGATCCAGTTTTCACGTCTATGGTCATTTAATACCTTGATAACAGTGTTGAGTAATTTCATGTCAGCCTCATCCATAATACCTGCCAGCGAAGTGCGAATGATCTTATACCCGTTGTAAATAATCAGTACACTCATGCCCAGGGCAATCACTTTATCAAGCCAATACAGTTTCGTAAGTAATATGATAACCAGTCCGGCAATAATTCCAACAGTAGAATAAGTATCTACCTGTAAATGTTTGCCGCTGGCCTGCAGGGCAAGTGATGTATTTCTTTTGCCAATCTTAATACAAATGGTTCCCGCAATAAAATTGATTGCCGCAGTAAGGCCGATCAGGTATAGGCCCGTATCCAGTTTTTGCAGTGGACTTTCCTGAACAAAATTCAGAACGGTTTCATAAACGATCATAATGCCTGCTGCAACAATCAGGCCCCCTTCTATGGCGGCAGATACAAATTCTGCTTTGCCATGTCCATAGGGATGTTCCATATCCCGCGGCTTGGCGGCAATATATAAACTGTAGAGGCCGATAAAGCCGGCTATCACATTCACAATACTTTCCAGCGCATCAGAAAGGATGGCCAGTGAGTGGGTAAATTGATAAGCGATGATCTTTGTAAGGAACAACACCACACTCAGTGAAGTGATCCAGAGTTGAACGCGGAAATTTTGTTTGGCAGATTGCAGAAGAAAAGATTTGCGGCAAAGGTAGAAATTATTTTTGCCACTGCATCTACATTATATCAACTCTATTGTATAAGTGATTGCACAGTGCTTTGCCAGCATGGCCGAAACGCCGCAATACTTATCCTGCGATAAGGTTACAGCCCTTGTTACTTTGTCCAGGTCATCTGGTTTTGCATCTATCCGGTAAGTCATTTTGATGAATGTAAACACTTTGGGATGGTCTTCTGTTTGTTCCGCTTCTGCCTCTATCTCAAATTTGGTAAAAGCCACTTTCATTTTTTTAAGCATATCCACTACGTCCATTCCACTGCATCCATTCAGGGCACCGAGTAACATTTTTTTCGGATTCATTCCGCTTCCCGATCCACCACCTTCAACAGTTGTATCAATTCTTACTGTTTGGCCTGTATCGGCTGTGGCATCAAAAGCTAATGCGCCTGCCCATTTGGTTATTGTTTTCATGAAGCTTATATTAAAAAGTAAAAAGTCAAAAGTAAAAAATCAAAAAACAACCTCTTTTGAATTTTTACTTTTGACTTTTGAATTGAATGTTATCCCTGCTCAAAACGCTTCTGCACAAATTCCCAGTTCACCACATTCCACCAGTTATTAATATAGTCGGGGCGTTTGTTCTGATACTTCAGGTAATAGGCATGTTCCCAAACATCTAATCCGAGTAATGGTGTTCCTTTAAGATCACTAATGTCCATTAAAGGATTATCCTGGTTAGCGCTTGAGCCTACGATCAGTTTTTTATCTCCGTTTAAAACCAGCCATGCCCATCCACTTCCGAAACGGTTTTTGCCGGCATCGGTAAACTGGGTTTTAAATGCATCGAATGATCCGAACGACTGGTCAATAGCCGCAGCTAATTTTCCTTCTGGTTTAGTGGCAGCACCGGGCTTCATACATTGCCAGAACAGCTCATGGTTGTAATGCCCGCCGCCATTGTTCCGCATCTTGGTTGAGTATTTTGAAATATTGTGCAGTACATCTTCCAGTTTAGTATTACCGGTATCTACTTTTTCTGCGGTACAGGCATCGGCTAGGTTTTTAGCATAAGCAGCAGCATGTTTGCTGTAATGTATCTCCATCGTCATAGCATCTATCACAGGTTCCAATGCTTTATAATCGTAAGGCAAAGGCTGTTGGGTAAAACCTGTAGCAGCAGTTAGCATACCAGCATCTGCCCATGATGGTAAAACAGTTAATGCAATACCTGCGGCAACGCCCGCTTTGCCCGTGGTTTTTATAAACTCACGACGACCCGGATTATGTTTTAACATAGAATAAAGTTTTAGGATGATTTTTTTGTGAACTTAAAATTAGCCAAAAAACTCCGCAACTGTTTGAAAGATCTGTAATAGAATTCCTGGTTAAATAATTGTGAATCCCTCATGGCTTTAAAGGTGAGAAAAGCGCCGATAGGGATCAGGATGAAGGTAGAGAGCCACATGCCTAAGAGCGGACTGGTAGAGTCCGATTTCACAAATTTCTCGCCAAACGTGTTGAATAAGTGGAAGATAACAAAGAAGATGATGGCAAATACCAATGGGGTACCCAGCCCGCCTTTACGGATGATAGAGCCCAATGGCGCACCAATCAAAAACAAAACGAGGCAGGCGGCAGAAAGCGTGAACTTTCTGTGCCACTCAATTTCATGCAGCCGCAGCGATTTATATTTTTCTGTATAGTCTGTAGCCAACACACTCACATTACCTCTGATACTGTTGATCTGGCTGATGGAAGCCTCCATCACAGCCTGCCTGATCGAATCGGGGATTAGCTGGCTAAACTGTGTAGCTTTTCTGAGTTTGAAAGTATCTTTTGCTACCCAGCCGGTATCCATATAACGCGTAAAACGGATATAGGGTGACACCTCTTTTAATGATTTTTTGTAATAAAAAGTATCAACATTATGCAATGAATCAATAGCCTGGTTTAGTTGACGGATACTCAGCATTTTAGGATCGTAAAAAGCACTGTCGCCCGATTTGTTCATCTGGAAACTCTTCAGATCGAACACTTTTTTGTATTCTTTAAAGCCCATCCTGGTAAACTGTGTATTAGTGGTACCGCGCGAGCCTTTCTCTTCATAACGCCATCCGTTCTTTAAAATAAATTCAAGGAATTTTTTGTCTTTGGTAAGACGCATCACACCGCTTTCAGCCATCAGCATATTATCCTGCAGCATATTTCCTTTTTCAAAGATCACCACGTTATGAATTACGCTGTCGTTCTTTTCTTTCGTTCCCAGTTTAATTACATACCCGCCTATCTTATCATAAAAAACCCCTTCTTTAATATCAAATGCCGGTTTTGATACGATGATATCATACTTTAAAGCCGATAATTTTTTTTGTGTTACAGGGATAATGTTGTTTGCAAACAGAAACGCCAGCCCGCTGATGAAAATAGTTATAATAGTGAGTGGGCGCATAAAACGCAGCAATGGAATACCCGCTGCTTTGATGGCCACCAGCTCAAAAGTTTCACCCAGGTTACCAAATGTCATGATAGAAGAGAACAGCAATGCCAGCGGCAGGGCAGTAGGCACCCAGAACAATGTTACCAGCCCCACCAGTTTTAAAATGGTGAACAGGTCAAGCCCTTTACCCACCAGGTCGTCAATATACAACCAGAAAAACTGCATGGTAAGCACAAACAGCGAAATGGCAAATGCAGCAATAAAAGGCCCGATAAACGACCGTATGATGAGTATGTCAAGTTTTTTTATCACTTTGTCCTTTCTTAATATTGTCTGATGAGCCCTGCAAAAGTAACGCTTTCACCAAAGGAACTGGACCTGGTAAATGATGCCGGTTGGATTTTAACAAAGAATGCCATCATTCAAAAAGTATATACCCTTTTTGGCAGCCTCAGTGAAGCGTATAAAACAGTACTTGAAAACAATCCTTCCATCACTAATAATGGCGTTGATTTCCGCTCGCCAAAAATATCCAAAGGCGAGCAGTACGAAGGGTTGCCATGGGTGATGCTGGATCATCCGCGGTATTTTGCGGGGGATGATGTATTTGCTATCCGTACTTTTTTCTGGTGGGGTAATTTTTGTAGTATCACGCTTCAGTTATCGGGCCGCTTCAGGGAAAAGTATGCAGCCTCTATTCAAAACCATGCAGATAAAATAAGGAAAGATGATGCAGGATGGTATATCTGCATCAGCAAAGATCCATGGCAGCACCATTTCAGGGGTGATAATTATCTGCCCTTGAGTGAATGGGAAAATCAATCAGTTGCCTCATTACCCTTTATCAAACTGGCAAAAAAGGTTAGCCTGCAGGATTGGGATAATCTTGAAAAATTCCTTGAGGATACTTGCGTAGAAATGCTCGGGATGCTGGCTGTTCAATAATGCTTATGCACCGCCCAGCCTGTGAAAAAGATCTTTGATCTGGTATTGCCATAACTGGCTCTGATCCTTCACTTCATTTTTTTCTGCAAAATCCTTGATCACCAAAATGGTCTGGTTGGATATTTCTGTTTTTTCAATCCTGAACTCGAAATATTCATTCTTCTCAGAATGTAACCAGTGATAGCGGATAAATTTATCTTCTTCCTTGTCTACCACTTCTGCTTTGTCAGGTGTACCGTTACCCCATGAAAAGCTGTATACATTTTCCCATTCATCCACTTTATCAGCAAACCATTCCTGCAACCCTGCGGGAGTGGCCAAAAACTCGAATAAAATACCTGGCGAACAGCGAACCGGAAATTCCAACGTAAATAGTTGCTTCTTACTCATTACAATCTCTTTAACCTACAATCTGTCGTAGGCATGCAATAATATTAAATAATCCCTCGCATACAAATGTTTTTTTGGTAATGAGTACCGATTCGTGGCTGTGTGAAAATAATCTGCAGCAACACGCATCGTAAACTATTGATTTTCAATTTTTTGCGAAAAATATATTTTTTGATAAGTTTTAAAAAAATCTTAAATTGCTTTACAAGTGATTGTGTGCCCCCGATTTCGCCCGCTCAGTTCCGATAGAAAGGTTTTATACCAATACTAACATAGCATCAAAACCTGCTTATTATGAGTATGCGTCAGCTCAAAATTACCAAGTCGATCACCAATCGTGAATCGCAAAGTCTTGAGAAATACCTGCAGGAAATCGGAAAAGTAGAACTCATAAGTCCGGAAGAAGAAGTTGCTTTAGCGATGCGCATCCGCGAGGGCGACCAACCGGCACTTGACCGGCTGGTAAAAGCCAATCTTCGTTTTGTGGTATCTGTTGCCAAACAGTACCAGAACCAGGGGTTAACCCTGCCCGACCTGATCAATGAAGGTAACCTGGGCCTGATCAAAGCAGCGCTTCGTTTTGATGAAACAAGGGGGTTTAAATTTATTTCTTATGCTGTTTGGTGGATACGTCAGAGCATACTGCAATCACTGGCCGAACAGAGCCGTATTGTACGTTTGCCATTGAATAAGGTGGGCCTCACAAACCGCATCAGTAAAGCGTATCAGCAACTGGAGCAGGAGTTTGAGCGAGAACCAACTCCTGAAGAACTGGCAGATGTGCTGGAGATCGGTATTGATGAAGTAACAGCTACCATGAGTGTTGGCTTCAGGCATATAAGTATGGACACACCTTTATCTGAAGGCGAAGACGGCACTTTATTAGACCTGATGGAAAATCCGAATGCCGAACGTACAGATGAAAAACTGGTTCACCATGAATCATTGAGAATGGAAATAGAACGCAGCCTCTGCACCCTCACAGAACGGCAGAAAGATGTGGTTTGTTATTTTTTTGGCATAGGCGTTGATCATCCGCTAAGCCTTGAAGATATTGGTGAAAGGTTTCATTTAACGAGGGAAAGGGTAAGGCAGATCAAGGATAAGGCTATCACAAAGCTCAGAAGTACCAACAGGAGTAAGCACCTGCGTTTTTATCTCGGATAATTTGGATTTTGATAAGATTTCGCAGCATTCAGGAAACTGATTTATTTGCGCCTTTGCGTCTTTGCGTGCTGAAAAAATCCCGCAAAGCCGCAAAGGCGCAATTTGGTTCGGGGTATTCGTTTGTAGAATTTATATTTGCACTCCGTTAGTGAATATAGCTTCGGTTATATTCACTTTTTATTTGTGTATACCTGAAACCAGTGAAATATGTTTAATTCTTTAAGTGAGAAGCTTGAATCGGCCTTTAAAAATCTGAAAGGCGAAGCGCGCATTAACGACCTCAATATTGCCAATACGGTAAAAGATATCCGCCGTGCATTGATTGATGCGGATGTGAACTTTAAAATAGCCAAAGAATTTACCGATAAAGTAAGAGAAAAAGCAACAGGTGAGAAAGTACTCAATGCCATCAGCCCGGGCCAGTTAATGGTTAAGATTGTGCAGGATGAATTGACCGAGCTGATGGGTGGTACCGAAGCGCAATTTAATATCAGCGGTAACCCGGCCATTATTCTGATTGCTGGTTTGCAGGGTAGTGGTAAAACCACGTTTACCGGCAAGCTGGCCAATTATCTTAAAACAAAAAAAGGCAAATCTGTTTTATTGGTGGCAGGTGATATCTATCGTCCGGCGGCTATTGACCAGTTAACTGTTCTTGCAGAACAGGTAGGCGTTGATGTGTATAGTGAAAGGGAGAATAAGAATGCGGTTGAGATAGCACAGAATGCGATCAAAGAAGCGAAGTCGAAAAATAAAAATGTGATCATCATAGATACTGCGGGCCGTTTGGCTATTGATGTAGTGATGATGACGGAAGTGGCCAATATAAAGGCAGCCGTAAACCCTGCAGAGATCCTGTTTGTAGTGGATTCGATGACAGGCCAGGATGCAGTGAACACTGCCAAAGCCTTTAACGACCGGTTGGATTTTACCGGGGTAGTGTTAACGAAATTAGATGGTGATACAAGAGGTGGTGCGGCCTTGTCTATCAAATACACCGTAAACAAACCTATTAAGTTTGTAAGCAGCGGTGAGAAGATGGACACGCTGGATGTGTTCTATCCAGACCGTATGGCGCAGCGTATATTGGGCATGGGTGATATTACCAGTTTGGTAGAAAAAGCGCAGGCACAATATGATGAGGTAGAAGCCAAAAGATTAGAAAAGAAAATCAGGAAAAATCAGTTCGATTTCCAGGATTTTATGGACCAGTTGCAACAGATCAAACGCATGGGTAACCTGAAAGATCTGATGGGTATGATACCCGGGGTAGGTAAGGCCATGAAAGATATTGATATCAAGGATGACGCTTTTAAAGGCATTGAGGCGATGATCAGTTCGATGACAGCTTTTGAAAGAGCCAATCCGGATTCATTAACTCCCTCCCGCAAAGCGCGTATTGCCAAAGGAAGCGGTAAGGATATGGCTGAAGTGAATGCTTTTATGAAGCAGTTTGAGCAGATGAAGCAGATGATGAAAATGATGAACAATATGCCGATGGGCGGAAGGTTTCCGGGGATGAGGCGGTAATCGTCACTGCGAGGAACGAAGCAGTCTGTGCTACAAATTAGCGGAGTGCCCGAATTTTGCAGCATAGATTGCTTTGTCGTTCCTCCGCGCAATGAAGCAGTCTGTGCTACAAATTAGCGGAGTGCCCGAATTTTGCAGCATAGATTACTTTGTCGTTCCTCCGCGCAATGAAGCAGTCTGTGCTACAAATTAGCGGAGTGCCCGAATTTTGCAGCATAGATTGCTTTGTCGTTCCTCCGCGCAATGATGCCGAATAGCGTTCCCAGCGCACAAGGGTGCGACGCAAGCGGTGCCGGGACCTGTACAAATGCCTGAAAAACAGTATTATAACAATTCCTTTACGTAGATACTTGGAATAATTCCCTTTTCCCTTTACATTTGCCGTCCGGCTATTCTTAGTCGGATTAACCAAATTCCTAACGTTAAATTTCTATTTAACATGGCAGTAAAAATGAGACTACAGAGACACGGTAGTAAAAAGCGTCCCTTCTACTTTATAGTAGTGGCCGATGCTCGTGCACCAAGAGATGGTAAGTTCATCCAGAAAGTTGGAACTTACAATCCACTTACAGTACCGGCAACAATCCAGTTAGACCGTCAGAAGGCGCTGGAGTGGCTGAACAAAGGTGCTCAACCCACCGATACTGTACGCAGAATTCTCTCTTTCAAGGGAGTATTGTACCTGAAACACCTGTTAAGAGGTGTGAATCTGGGATTGTTTGACCAGGCCGCAGCTATGACCAAATTTCAGGCATGGCATGAAGAGCACGAAGCTAACATTACCCGTCGTTCAAGTGAGCACAGAAACACGCAGAGAGCTAAGAAAGCTTATGTTCCCGTTGTTAAAAAAGTGGAACCAAAGCAGGAAGAAGCTGCATCTGAAGGTGCTGCTGAAGCTTAATAGAACGGCTGACAATATTCTGATTACAAATCCCGAAATGAAAGTTTCGGGATTTTTTTGTCCGTCATTGCGAGGAGGAACGACGAAGCAATCTGAGTCACAAATAGCAGGCTGACTGAATTTTGTAGCACAGGTTGCTTCGTTCCTCGCAATGACCCGATGTTGTTTATGATTTTTTACAACACACTAATTGTAATTTGCACTCAATGAATGAATACATCAACATAGGAAAAATAGTTGCCAGTTTTGGATTGAAAGGCGAGGTCATACTCAAACATGCATTGGGTAAGAAAACCATGCTGAAAGGAATAGAAGCCATTTTTATTGAAATGAACAAAGGCTCTTACCTGCCTTATTTTGTAGAAAGTTCCAAGGCCAAAGACCATGAAGAGACCTATGTAAAACTGGAAGGCATTGATACACGCGAATCGGCCAACAGGCTTGCTACCAAAAATGCCTGGCTGCTGCATGATGATTTTCGCAAGCTGGCTGATAAAACTTCTCCTATTTCTTTATTAGGCTATCAATTGATCAGTGATGAAGAAGGGAAGCTGGGGCCCATTGAAGAAGTGATTGAACAGCCACACCAGGTGTTATTGCGCATCAGCCTGGAGGGTAAAGAAGCCCTGATCCCTTTACACGCAGAAACCCTTGACGGCATTGATCATAAAAAGAAAGAAGTGTACGTAACCTTACCCGATGGGTTGCTGGATATTTATAGATAAGACAGGGATTAAATAAATAGATTTATTGGCGGATTAGCGGATTAGCGGATTGAAGCAAGATGGTGTGTAATATAGCCGACTTGCGATTATGGAAACACAGGCTGCTTCGTTCCTCGCAGAGACGTTAATCCGCCAATCCGCTAATCCGTTAATTATTTTATCCACTCACTGCAAACGCCCCTGCTTCTTTCAGATGAACACCTGTATGCTGTAATGCACGCTCAGCCTGTAATACATGGCGGTAGTTGTGGGCAATGAGGAACAGGAAAGTGTCTCCGAGTTTCAGTTTAATGAGTTTAGAGATGGAGATGGGAATTCGTACTTTGTTCAGGTCTATTTGTTTTGCTTTGTGCAATAATTGTAACAGTTTTTCCTGCTGCTCAATATATTCGGCGATCGCTGCATCACTGTTGTTATTGGTTTGCGGCGCATGGTCTTTAGGAGAGGACATTTTTTTGGCAGGAATGCCATCTGTTTTTGGTAACATCATTGCAGTAAAATAATTGCCCAGCCACCCGGCTTTAAAATGTGTGGAAGCTTGCTGACTTTTTTTTACAGCATCATCAATCCCCTTTTCGATGATGGGTAAATAGTAACGCCCATAACTATTCAGGTGCATCAGGCACTGGTTGGCGCTCCATTTTTCGGGTGAGGGCTTATGCCCAAACTGTTGCTGCGGCAGCATTTGCCATTCGCTAACAGCTTTGTTGAGAAAAGGTTCTGTTTGTACGATTAAAGAGTCTATTAGTGCGTGTGATAAATAAACCGGCATAGTTATTTTGTTTTGTTGGCACAAAGCTGGGAAGTAATGAGTAGATAAATCTTGGTGCAGGCGAAGATTTTATTCAGTCTGGAGTCTGGGTTTTTTTACTCCAAACTCCAAACTCCAAACTCCCCCCTCACACTCTCACAGTTCCCAACAACTTACTAAAAGTTGTTGCATCTATACCCAGGTAAGAGGCCAGGTATTTATGTGGGATCATGGTTAATACATGCGGACTTCTTTTGAGTAGTGTTTTAAATTTCTGTTCTGCCGAAAAACATTGTAATTCGATTTGTCTTTCCAGTACACCAGCTAAAGAGTAGCTGGTGGCTTTGCGGATCAGTTTTTCAAAATTATGATAACGGTCCATCAGCTCCTGCACCTGGTAATAGGTAGTGCGTATGAACTCGCTTTTGGTTAAGGTTTCAAGAAAATATTTTGATGGTTGTTGTAATAAAAAGGAATCGGCTACACCGGAAAATGAATAAGGGTAAGTGAATACGATGGTGGCTTCTTTCCCGTCATCGCCAAGGTAAAACGCACGTTGTATGCCTTCGGTAACAAAGTAGAGATGCTTCTCCGTATCACCTGCGGCAGTAAGTATTGTTTTTCGCTGAGCAGTAAAAGGTTGCCAGATGGAAGCAAAATCATTCCATTCTTCCTTGTTTAACGGATGAATAGCTGTTATGAATTTTTGCAATTGATATACTGCCTGTTCTGTATGGGCCACTGTTTGTTATTTATTGACACAACCAATTTACAGCAGATTTCAGAACCTTGTCTTTTTGAATGTTCTGATTTTTAGAGATGATGCCGGATAAAACAAGAACAGATAATTGATTTTACTAACAGGTGTTAGAGTAATCTTTATTAGCGGTTTGGTATGATGTAGATTAGTGCCGAATTTTATATTTTATTTTCGTATCTATATTTTTTAGATATAAATAGGAAAAATATTAAAGAGGTTTCGGGCAACAAATCTGCGTGTAACGTTATCTACTTAGTAAGAAGCGGTCCCACAGGGATAGTTATGCTATTGTGGAAGTGAAAAAATTTGGTGGGGAACCCTTTTTAACTAAATTTATCCATATCCTTTTATTAAAATCCTATGATCAGTATCATCCGGAAAGCCAGGCTTTGCAGTTTTCGAAAGTATTTCCAGCTAAAGAAAATCAGTATTGCTGTTATTCTGATTGTTTCGTTTAATACCTCTTTTGCACAATCATATACTGCTACAACCTGTAGCGGAACTGCGGTAAATTTTAATGAGCCGGGTGCTGTTGTGGGAGAAACCTATACATGGTCTGCTCCCATTATTTCTCCTGCAGGGGCTATACCAAATGGTACCGCTTTATCGGGCCAATCCAGTGTAGCACAAACGCTCACCAATAATACCACTTCACCGGCTACTGCTACCTATACGGTAACTACATCGGTGTCAACCAGTTTTCAACTGGTGATCACGGTTAACCCTGTTCCTTCGGTAGCCAATCTCTCATCAACTATTTGCAGTGGGTCTGCTTTTAATATCATTCCATCAAATGTTCCCTCAAATACAAAATATACCTGGACTGCGCCCGCGGTTAGTCCGGTTGGTGCTGTAATAGCCAGTGCACAGGCTACTCCACAAATTTTTATCGGGCAAACCTTAACTAACCCAACTACCAGCCAGGCAACAGTTACTTATACGGTTACACCTGCCGCCGGTAGCTGTACCGGCAACTCTTTTTTAGTTACGGTGCCGGTAAATCCATTGCCGGTTTTAAACAATAGTAATGTTGCTCAGGCTGCGATGTGTAGTGGTACTGCATTTAGCTACGGGCCTACCAGTTCAACATCCGGAACCAGTATTAACTGGAGCAGAACTGCTTTTACGGGTATCAGTAATACGGCTAACCAGGGGGCGAATAATCCTAACGAGGTATTGATCAATACAACCACCAGTGCCATTAATGTAAATTATGTATTTACACTAAGCGCCAATAGTTGTAGCAATAACCAAACTATTACAGTTGCTGTAAATCCCAAACCAACCTTAACCAGTTCTTTTAACCCGCCTTCTATTTGCAGCGGTAATCCGTTTAATTATACACCTGCGGCTTCTACCACGTCAAGTCCAACCTATACATGGTCAAGGGCTGCTGTTACAGGAATCAGCGCTACTGCAGGAAGTGGTTCGGGTAATAATCTTTCGGAAATACTGGTTAATACAACTAACCAGGCTAAAACAGTTACTTATGTATATACGGTTACTGACGGACTAACTTCCTGTGTTAGTGCATCTCAACTTGTAAACGTAGTTGTAAATCCTACTCCAAATATTGCCGACCTTCCGGTTAGTTCATGCAGTGGAAATACATTTATTGCTGCGCCTAATAATGCGCCAACCGGAACTTTATATACATGGGCAACGCCAATTTTTGTTTCTGGCGGTGTAGTAACAGGTGGCAGCGCTGTTACTGTTGGCCAGTTTTATGTTGGCCAGGCATTAACCAATAATGGCACACAAGGGGTGGTTGATTATACGGTTACACCAAGTACCAACGGTTGTATTGGTACTAACTTTCATGTTGTGGTTACGGTTACCGGTGCAGGAACTACTGCGGTATTAAACAATTTAACGCCGCCGGCTATATGCAGCGGCGCTACTTTTAATTATACCCCTGCCAGTTCTTCGGCAGGCGTTACTTATGCTTGGACAAGATATTTTACCAACGGCATCACGCTTGCAACAGGTACAGGTTCAGGCAATCCACAGGAAGCATTAACCAATAGTTCCAGTGTTCCGCTTGTTGCTCATTATGGATATACATTAACCACTCCTGATGGTTGTACCAATACACAGCAGGTTACAGTAACTGTAAACCCTGTTACCTCTTTAAGCAGCACCTTATCTCCATTGCCTGTTTGCAGCAATGCTGTTTTCAGTTACACACCATTAAGCAATACAGCAGGTACATTGTTTAGCTGGCAAAGGGCTGCAGTTGCGGGGATATCTAATGCATCTGCCAGCGGCACCAATAATCCAAATGAAACACTGATCAATACCACAACGAGTGCCGTTACTGTAAGTTATATTTATACACTCACACCTCCCAGTGGTTGTGTAAATACGCAAACGGTTAATGTGTCTGTAAGTCCGTCGCCGGTATTGAGTAGTTCATTAACACCTGCTGCAATTTGCAGCGGTGCAATATTTACCTATGCTCCCACATCTAATACCAGCAGTATTACATTTAACTGGAGCAGGGCAGTTGTTGCTTCTATTTCCAATGGTGCAGGATCGGGTGTAGGCAATCCGGCAGAAATTCTTGTAAACACAAGTAACAGTGCCGTTACCGTTCCTTATGTGTATACGCTTACGGCCAATGGTTGTACCAATAATCAAACAGTGAATGTAGTGGTTAACCCGGCACCCAATATTGCCAACCAGACTGCGGTGAGCTGTAGCAACAGTTCCTTTACGGTAACCCCGGCCAATGTACCTGCAGGTACACAATATACATGGAGTAACCCCGCTATTAGTCCTGCCGGTTCTGTAGGCGGTGGTTCTGCACAGCCGGTTCTGCAAAGCAGTATCAGCCAATTTCTGAACAATTCAACAACCAGCCTGGGAACAGCTACGTATACGGTAACACCTGCTGCCAATGGTTGTGTTGGGGCTACGTTTACTTTAGCAGTAACTGTGAATAGCATCACCACTTTAAGCAGTAGTGTTAACCCTGCTGCAATTTGCAGTAATACAGCGTTTAATTACACACCCACCAGTACTACGGTAGGTACCACCTTCAGTTGGTCCAGAGCGGTTGTAAACGGGATCAGTAACCCGGTAGCCAGCGGTACCAACAACCCCAATGAAACACTGATCAATACTTTAAGCACTGCTGTTTCTGTAACGTATAGTTATGCACTCAATACACCCAATGGTTGTGTAAATACACAATCAGTTATTGTATCAGTTTATCCATTACCGGTGCTTAGCAGTGCATCGCCCGGTGCTATATGCAGTGGTGCAACATTTAATTATGTTCCTACATCGGCTGTTGCCGGTTCTGTTTTTACCTGGAGCAGAGCGGTAACACCTTTTATCAGTAATGGTGCCGGTTCAGGTACCGGTAACCCTGCAGAGGTATTGGTAAACACAGGTATCAACACAATAATTGTTCCATATGTGTATTCCATTACAGCCAATGGTTGTACCAATACACAAACCGTTAATGTATCAGTAAATCCTACACCAAGTGTTGGCAGCCAGGTAGCCAGTGCGTGTAACAGTGCTGCATTCACAGTTAGCCCAACCAATGTTCCCGCCAATACAACCTATACATGGGGTTTGCCAACCTATAACCCTGTATTTTCTGTTACCGGTGGTTCGGCGCAGGCTATTCCGCAAAATAATATTACGCAAACATTAAATAATTCTACAAACAGCCCTGCGCAGGCAACGTATACTGTTACGCCTGCTGCCAATGGCTGTACGGGTACCTCCTTCACCTTATTAGTAACTGTAAATACCACTACTGTTTTAAGCAGCAGCCTGGTAGCGCCTGCTGTTTGCAGCAATACAGTTTTTAGTTATACCCCGGCCAGTAATACACCTGGTACCTCTTTCAGTTGGACAAGATCTGCCACAACAGGCATCAGTAACCCTGCGGCCAGTGGTATCAACAACCCTAATGAAACACTGATCAATATTACCTCTCAGGCTGTATCTGTATCATATACCTATGCACTCAATACACCTAATGGCTGTGTAAATATTCAAACGGTTACTGTATCTGTTAGTCCGGCACCTGTGTTAAGCAGCACGCTTACACCTGCTGCTATTTGCAGCGGATCAACTTTTAATTATACGCCGGCTTCCGCTTCTGCGGGCGCCGCTTTCAGTTGGAACAGAAGTGTATTACCTTCTATCAGTAACGGTCCCGGAGCGGGATCAGGTTTGATCAACCCATCTGAAGTGTTGGTGAATACAACCATTAATCCGGTTAGTGTTCCTTACAATTATACCATAACAGCCAATGGTTGTACCAATACACAAATTGTTAGTGTAACGGTGAATCCTACACCTAATACAGTTAATCAAACAACAACTATTTGCGGCAACACCATTTTTAATGTGAGTCCTGTTAATATGCCTGCAGGCACGCAATATACATGGAGCCTGCCAGGTGTTAATCCTTCCGGATCTATTAATGGTGTAGCGCCGGAGAGTGTGCCTCAAAACAGCGTCAGTCAGTTAGTGAGCAATCAAACCCTCAATTCCGGTGTAGCTACTTATACCGTAACACCGGTTGCCAATGGTTGTACCGGTGCATCTTTTACAGTAGCTGTAACTGTAAAGCCAACCCCGGTAATACCTAACCAGTTATTAACGCCTGTTTGCAGCGGAACAGCATTTAGTTATTCTTCTGCTTCTGTACCAACCGTTACTACGTATACATGGAGTAATCCTCTATCGGGCCCTGTTAATAGTTTAAGTGGTGGCAGCGGACAACCGATCAGTCAACCAATCATCAGCCAGACTTTAAACAGTACCAATAATCTTACTGATACTGCAACCTATACTGTTGTTCCATCAACAGCAGGATGTGCGGGCAATATTTTTACACTGGCAGTGCCTGTGAAGCCGGTGCCCTTTATTAATAATATGACAGATACCATCTGTACAGGATCTGCATTCACCATTGTACCCGGTCCGGTGCCCGCTAATACAACCTATACCTGGCCAACACCGGTGAGTGTGCCATTTGGAACGACTATCGGCCGACAGGCACAATCGATACCCGGTTCAACCATTTCTCAATCTTTATTTGTAACGGGTACTGCTATTGCTCAGGTGGTATATACTATTACACCAAGTGCAGCAGGTTGCATTGGTCCGGACTTTACATTAGTAGAAACAGTAGGTGTTCCTTTGGCTCCTGTTGCCAACAGTTCAGCAGTAATTTGTAGTGGAACAGCCTTTAATCTTACACCAACTACTGTTCCTCCAAACACCACTTATACATGGATTACGCCTGTTGCTACCATACCCGGTTCTGTAACAGGTGGCAGTGCAAAAAGCAGCCGTCAAACAATTGTTGGCCAAACCCTGGCCAATACAACTTCGGCAACTGCTACCATTGTATATAGAGTGGTTCCGTTTAATACAGGTTGCAGTGGTAGTCCGTTTACTGCAACGGTGAACGTATCACCTGTACCCAAAGCAACCATCACCGGTAAACCGGTTGTTTGCCGCGATCCGTTTGATACATTATCTGTGAGCTTTGTTGGAACAGCACCATGGAGTTTTAGTTATTTGGATAATAATGTGCCACATACACAAACCGGCATTACTACTTCACCATATACCTGGATACTTCCTTCTTTACCTGTTGTGCCAACGCGTAAACTTGAGATCACGTATGTGAATGATCTTGCCTGTGTTGACAGTACCGATACAGCAGTGTTTGTGCAAAAAGTGAATCCATTACCTATCGGGCAGATCAAGTCATTGCATGGCACTTATATCTGTAACAATATTCCGGATACATTATGGGTAATCTATCCGCCAACGGATACCTTGCTTTACCAATGGACACGGAACAGGGTTCCGATACCAGGCGCAACAACAGATTCTATTTCAACGCTGTTGGGAGGAAATTATAATGCTGTATTAACCAATCAATATGGCTGTGTAGACACAGCTTCTCCACCTGCTACATTAATAGTTATTGCCAAGCCAAAGCTGAACTTCAGTTTTGATTCTTATTGTATCAATATCCCTATTCATTTTACTAACTTAACCGACACAACATATATCGGTGCCACACAATGGTTATGGGATCTGGGCGATAGTACTACCAGTTCAACATTCCATACAACCGACATTTATCCAAAAGCCGGAAGCAGGCATATCAAATTAACGGCTACGCAACTTTATTGCCAGGCGTATGCTACATCAATAGATACAACTATTAATGTGCAGTTCCCAATTGCGGCTGTGCGTATGCCTTCTGTTAGTGCATACAAAGGAGTGTCTAAGCCTATCGCTGTCAGAAGTATTCCGGGATATCGTTACCTGTGGACACCAACAAGAGGAATAGATTTTCCGGATAGTGCCTCAGTTAATTTTAATTACCAGGTAACGCAGGATTATTATGTGAATCTTATTTCACCTGCAGGATGTGTTACTCAGGATTCTGTTTTGGTAAGGGTGTTTGATGATAAGATGGTTGATATACTTGTACCAAAATCCTTTACGCCTAATGGAGATGGTATAAACGATATTTTATATCCTTACCTGGCAGGCATAAAAACCTTTCAGTACTTTAAGGTGTATAACCGTTTTGGAAAATTATTGTTCGAAACCAATAATCCTGATGTTGGCTGGAACGGAAACTTAAACGGCACACCACAGCCAATGGCAATTTATATCTGGGTATCAACAGGTATAGCCGCGGATGGCAGTTTGGTTCAAAAAACAGGGGAAACACTTTTATTACGCTGATTTATTATTTATGAATAGATATGTGAAAAACTTTTTTGTAACTGCGATAACAATTTGCTGCTGCCATTCAGCAGTGATTGCACAGGACCCTGTGTTCTCGCAGTTTTATTCATCACCTATGAGCGTGAACCCCGCACTTGCAGGCAATGGCGATGCTACCTGGCGCATAGTGGGCAACCGAAGGAGCCAGTGGATTGGTGAAGGATTAGAGCCATTAACCACTACTTCCATATCGTTTGACGGGAAACTATTTAAACAACCGGGCAAGGAAACCAATTATATTGGTGGCGGATTTTTATTTCTGCAGGACAAAGGTTTATCAGGCGCCTATAAAAGCAATTCTTTTCATTTTATTGCCAGCTCGCATGTGAGCCTTGATGAAGATGATAGTCAGGGATTGTCTGTGGGACTTGGTGGTTCTTATTCCAATACCCTGATCGATTTTTCGCAGTTAAGCTTTGCTCAGCAATTAAACTCATCCGGTTTTAACAGGGCTTTGCCAACCAATGAGCCATACCTCTCAAATGTGAAACCGTATTTTTCCATGTTTGCTGGCGTTAACTATTCGTACATAGGCGATAATGCAAGTTTTGATATAGGTGTGGCCGGTTATCGTTTTTTAAAAACAAACCGATCTGCACTGAACGACCCTACGCAACTGGATCCGCCACGATATAATTTTCATGCCGATTTCCAGGCATTTCTCAGCGATAAAGTGGTATTTAATACCAATGCAATTTATGTGTTGGAAAGCAACCTTCATTCGTACACAGTAGGCGTTAATTTTGGACGCATTTTTGGTGAACCGGATGAAACGCCTACCATTTTAAATGCAGGTTTGTGGTACAGGGGCAACGAAGCAGTGATCCCTTACCTTGGTATGGTGTACCGTAATTTGCAGGCAGGCATGACGTATGATATTCCTACCTCCACATCCAACAATGCGCTTGGCACCTTAAAAACGTATGAATTTTCACTGATCTTCCGTTCTCCTCAAAGAACCAGTCATCCAATTCCCTGCCCATGGAAATAATTTAGCGTGAGCGATTGGTTATGAATGAATTGTTTTCAGTATGGCTGAATATAAAAACAGCCACTCTCTTTACAACCGGCTAATCCGTAATTTCGTCATTCATGAAAGGCCCGCAACGTTATATTGCCCATCTTGATCTTGACTCATTTTTTGTGAGTGTAGAGATGCTGCACGATCCATCGCTAAAAGGGAAAGCGGTGATTGTTGGCGGATCAAGAGACAGAGGCGTTGTTACCACCTGTAGTTATGAGGCCCGCAAATTTGGTGTACACAGCGCTATGCCCATGAAGACTGCGATAAAATTATGTCCGCATGCCATTTTAGTTCGGGGCACACGCAGTGAATATAGCCGTTATTCGCGCTGGGTTACAGATATCATTGCTGCCAAAGCACCCCTGTTTGAAAAAGCATCTATTGATGAATTTTTTATTGACCTTACCGGGATGGATAAATTCTTTGATCCTTACCAATGGACCATCAACCTGCGTGCAGAGATCATTGATAAAACACAATTGCCTATTTCATTCGGACTGGCCACTAATAAAATGGTAGCCAAAATTGCAACGGATGAAGCCAAACCCAATGGTTATCTTTTTGTGCAACCCGGTATGGAGAAAGCATTTCTGGCGCCATTACCGGTAAATAAATTTTCGGGTGTGGGAGAACATACTTTCCAGGTGCTTAAAGAAATGGGTATCCATACCATCAAAGACCTGAGCGAAACACCCATTGCTGCACTGGAGAAAAGACTGGGAAAATACGGTGCCGATCTCTGGCAAAAATCGCAGGGCATACATCATGGCGAAGTGCATGCTTATCACGAGGCCAAGTCTATTTCGAGTGAGAATACATTTGAAGAAAATACGGCGGATACCGCATTCCTGTTAAGTGAGTTGGTTCGCATGACAGAAAAAGTGGCGTACGAATTGAGGCAGGATGGAAAGCTGACCGGTTGTATTGCAGTAAAGATCCGCTACCCTAATTTCGAAACCACCTCAAGGCAAACCACTATTGATTATACCCTGCGGGATGATGAGCTTATTCCACAGGCCATCGATCTGTTTCATAAATTGTACAGAAAGGGTCAACCCGTACGTTTACTGGGGGTAAGGTTAAGCGAGCTAACCAACCACGCCGTTCAGGCAAGCCTGTTTGATGATGCTGCCAAAAAGAACAACCTGTATAAGGCCATTGACGATGTAAAGAATAAATTCGGGAAATCATCCCTGGCAAAAGCGAGAACTGTAAAACTGCGATAAGTGGATAAATAGGGCGGTTTTGGGTGATTTAAGGCTATTCAATCGCCCCAAAAACATTCCATAAATCGTAATAAATAGTCCACCAATTTAATAGGAAATACTTATTTTTGACCCTCAAAACCAAAAATTATGAGTTTACGTCTCGGGGACATAGCCCCAAATTTTAAAGCAAAGACCACCGCCGGTGAAATAGATTTTTATGAATATCTGGGAACCGGTTGGGGTATATTGTTCTCTCACCCTGCAGATTTTACACCTGTTTGTACTACCGAATTAGGTAGAACCGCATCGCTGCAGGAAGAGTTTACTAAAAGAAATGTAAAAGTGCTGGCACTTAGTGTAGACAGCCTGGAAAAGCACAATAGCTGGGTTGGTGATATCAATGAAACGCAGCATGTACATGTAGGTTTCCCAATCATTGCAGATGAAGACAAGAGCATTGCCAATGCTTACGACATGATCCATCCAAATGCATCAGAAACTTTTACTGTTCGTTCCTTGTTCATTATCGGACCTGACAAAAAAGTAAAATTATTTATCACGTACCCCGCTTCTACAGGCCGCAACTTTGTGGAGGTGTTGCGCGTGATAGATTCATTACAGTTAACCGCCAATTACAGTGTAGCCACTCCTGCCGACTGGAAAGAGGGTGAAGATGTGATTGTAGTTCCGGCTGTAAGTACTGATGATGCCATCAAAAAATTCCCTAAAGGTGTAAAAGTGGTGAAGCCTTACCTGCGCTATACGCCACAGCCTAACAAATAGCTATCAATAGTATAAGCAATCGTTTTATTTTTTTTGTACTTGTTCCGGCCCCGATGTCTATCGGGGCTTTTGGTTTTTTTAGGAAGTTCTCATTATCTTACCGTAAAATAAAACGCTATGAGAAAGCTGTTCCTGTTTTTGATCGCTGTTGGTATGATGAATATGCTGGCTGCACAACGCACCATCATCCATTGCGGTCAACTGATTGATGTGAAAAATTTGCAGGTGTTGAAAGACATGTCTGTGATCATTGAAGGAAACAAAATAACTGATGTACTGAAAGGCTACGCAATTGCTGTAACCGGTGATAAACTGATCGACCTGAAAAACAAAACAGTTATGCCGGGATTGATCGATATGCATGTACACCTTGAAAGTGAAACCAATCCTAATAATTACCTGAATGGCTTTACCTGGAATCCTGCTGATTATGCGTTTCAATCAATTGTATTTGCAGAGCGAACGCTGATGAACGGCTTTACTGCTGTGCGTGATCTTGGTGGCTCCGGTGCCAATATCTCGCTGCGCAATGCCATCAATAAAGAATGGGTGAAAGGCCCGCGTGTGTACACTGCCGGAAAATCTATTGCCACAACGGGCGGCCATGCAGACCCTACCAATAATTACCGCCGGGATCTGATGGGCGATCCCGGTCCGAAAGAAGGTGTGGTAAATGGGGTGGATGATTGTGCCAAAGCGGTTCGCCAGCGTTATAAGGAAGGATCAGACCTGATTAAGATAACAGCCACAGGTGGTGTATTAAGTATGGCCAAAGACGGAAGTGGCGCACAGTTTACCGAAGCAGAAATAAGGGCCATTGTGGCTACTGCCAAAGATTATGGTTTTAAAGTGGCCGCACATGCGCACGGTGCAGAAGGTATGAAGCGCGCTGTGCTGGGAGGGGTTAATTCTATCGAACATGGTACTTATATGAGTGATGAAGTGATGCAACTGATGAAGGAAAGAGGCACCTATCTCGTGCCCACTATTATCGCCGGAAAGTCTTCAGCAGACTCTGCAAAAAAGCCCGGCTACTATCCGGATATAGTGAGGGCCAAAGCATTGGTAGTAGGCAATTATATCCAGGCCACATTTGCCAAAGCATATAAAGCAGGTGTAAAAATTGCTTTTGGTACAGATGCCGGTGTATACGCGCATGGAAAAAACTGGATGGAATTTGTTTACATGACCGAAGCCGGCATGCCCATCCTCGAAGCCATCCGTTCTGCCACTTTAAGCGCTTCTGATTTATTGGGTGATGACAGGCTGGGCAGCATTGAAAAAGATAAATTAGCCGATATCATCGCCGTAGAAGGAGATCCCACAAAGGATGTAAAGAGTATGGGAAAAGTAAAGTTTGTGATGAAAAACGGAACGGTGTATAAGAATGAATGAATGATAGAGTAAGCAAAACATTCTATCATTCACTCATTCTATCACTCTCTCATTGTTCCCTAACTCTTCCATTTTCTTAATTGCTGCAACACCGCTCTCAGATCTTTTGGGATGGGCGCTTCCAGCTCAAATGTTTCACCATTTAAAGAAAACTTCAGACGGTGGGAGTGAAGCGCCAGTCTTGAAAGAATTGGTTTTTCTTCCTCAGCAGATTTAGCAAGTTTGAAATTTTTCTTCAGGCTGGATAATAGTATTGGCTTCGGGTCACCATAAATTTCATCGCAAACAATAGAGTGCCCAATATGTTGCATGTGCACGCGGATCTGGTGTGTGCGGCCCGTATGAATCCTGAATTCTACCCATGAAAACAGGCGGAACGATTCCAGCACCGTATAATCGGTAGAGGACGGTTTGCCTTTTGCATGTGTCATCATCTTAGAAGTTTTGCCGGGATGCTCCATAATAGGGGCATCTACATTACCGGATGGATTGATCATATGACCATACACCAATCCCTGGTAATATTTTTCCATTTCCCTTCCTTCAAATAACTGCGACAATTGTTTGTGAGCCTCTTCTGTTTTTGCAAATACAATAATACCGCTGGTATCGCGGTCTAAACGGTGTACGGTATAAATAGATCCTTTTTTTTCTTTCAGGAGATCCTTCAAGGAAATTTCCTGCCCTAACCTGTCGGGAATACTCAGTAATCCTGAAGGCTTGTTAACAGCGATGAATTGATCGTTTTCTAAAATAATATCTACATGCATATACGCTGATGAAAGACTGTATTCTGGCCGCAGATTCGCAGATTAATCATTTAAAATCTACGGCTAAAAAAATGAGAATGATTTTATTGATTATCTGTATTCTTATTCTTTCTGAGAAAAGATTTGTTCATGAATTTGAGTAGGCGAACTTCTTTCTCCTGCAGCAAACGCCATTTGCCTCTTTCTACATTTTTCTTGGTAAGATTGGCAAACATTACCCTGTCAAGCGCTTTTACATCATAACCAAGGTGTTCAAAGATGCGGCGTACAATACGGTTACGGCCACTATGTATTTCAACGCCAACAACAGTTTTATCTTTAGGGTCTGTGTATCCAACTGCATCAGCGGCAACCAATCCGTCTTCCAGTGTAATGCCCGACAGTATTGATTCCATATCTTTTTTAGTAACCGGTTTGTCTAAAGTTACCTCGTATATTTTTTTTACTTCAAACGATGGATGGGTAAGTTTCTGTGCCAGCTCGCCATCATTGGTCAATAATAAAACGCCGGTGGTATTCCGGTCTAATCTTCCAACGGGGTATACTCTTTCAGTGGTTGCCTGTTTTACCAGATCCAATACTGTTTTTCTTCCCTGCGGATCGTTTGAGGTGGTTATAAAATCTTTGGGCTTATTCAGTAAAATATAAACAGCATTGTGTTGCAAAAAAACCTGTTTCCCTTTTACAATAACTTTATCTCTGCCGGTTACTTTATAACCCGGTTCAAATATTTTATCGCCATTAACGGTAACCTTTCCTTCTTTCACCAGTTCTGCAGCTTCTCTTCTGCCACATACACCTGCGTGTGCGATGAACTTGTTGAGGGGCATGAGCTCGCTTTGGGAGTTTGGAGTTTGGAGTCTGGAGTCTGGAGTTCTTTCGCTTTTCTGTGGGGTAAGCGTTCTTTTATCAAAACGCTTTTTCTTGCCACCTATTTCAGGACTTGCATCACTTCTATCCTGTGATCTGTTTCCTGACTCTTGTTTCTTAATCCTTGATTCTTGACTCTTGTTTCCTGACTCTTGATTCTTGACTCTTGAACCCTGATCCTTGAATCTTGTTTCTTGCCCCTTGTTTCTTGCCCCTTGTTCCTTGGACTCTTCACCCGAGATACCCCGTAATTTTTCAATTTTCTTTCTCCGCATTTCTTCACCTGCGGCGCGGGCTTCGAGTTTGATCTTTTTCTTTTCCTGGCGGAAAGCTTCTTTTACGGCGCTGCCTTTTTTCTGGTTGGCAAACTTGTCAAAGTTGTCTGTACGTTTTTTCATGCTATTTGTTTAATGCTGTTTTTCAACAGGAGCTGCAAAGGTAGTTTATTAAAAATAAACCTCGTAGGAATGGCGAATCTTGAATACGAAATATTAAATGTTGAATGATGTAAATTTCTTTCATCATTCAACATTTAATATTCTGTGTTCGGTATTTTAAAGGTATTATCTGTTTTTATTGGCCAATTGTCCGCAGGCGGCATCAATGTCCTTGCCCCTGCTGCGTCTTAGCCTGGCGTTTACGCGGTTGCGTTCCAGTATACCCATAAAATTGCGGATCCCTTCTTCATCAGGTTTGGTAAAACGGAAGGCATCAATGGGGTTATATTCGATGATATTGATCAGATCGGCTGGTATCTGGCGGTATAATTTGGTAAGCTCTTCTGCATCTTTATCAGAGTCGTTCAGGTTTTTGAACAGGATGTATTCAAGCGTTATTTCATTGCCTGTTTGTTTGTAGAAATAATTCAACGCCTCAACCAAAACTTTGATATTATTGGTTTCATTAATTGGCATGATCTCATTACGCTTGGCATCATTTGGCGCATGCAATGAAAGCGCCAGTTTAAAACGCACTTTATCATCACCCAGCATTCTGATCTGCTTGGCAACACCTGCTGTTGATACAGTGATCCTCTTCGGACTCATAAATAACCCATCTTCTGCGGTAATTCTTTCAATGGCTTTTAATACATTACTGTAGTTCATCAAAGGCTCGCCCATGCCCATGAATACGATGTTTGACAGTTTCTTTTCGTAACTCTCTTCGCTTTGTTTGTTGATCAACACTACCTGGTCGTATATCTCATCATAGGTCAGGTTCCTTTTTCTTTCCAGGTAACCTGTAGCACAGAACTTGCAACTCAAACTGCATCCTATCTGCGATGAAACGCAGGCGGTTTTGCGTTCATCGGTTGGTATTAATACACCTTCTATCAAATGCCCGTCAAATGTTTTAAAACGGCTTTTAATAGTACCATCATCGCTATGCTGGGTGGCATCTACTTTGAGAGCGGGTAAAGAAAAACCGGTAGCTAATTTGGCACGCAGGTCCTTGCTCAGGTTGCTCATCTCATCAAAACTATGCGCATGTTTTTGCCAGATCCATTCATGAACCTGTTTGGCACGGAACTTTTTATCACCGATGGATTGAAAATAGGTTTCCAGCTCTGCTGCACTTAAATGACGTATGTTGGGTAAAGAAGCACTCATTTTGCAAAGATAACATTGATCACAAGGATTTCACCGATTGTGTGGTTTTGTTTTCCTTTGTAAGTATCATAACCACCTCTGGTTTAACAAAGCTTATGCATTGTGAAACCGGTCTCCTCCTTGAAAAGGAGAAGAACTTCTTCAAAGTGAAAAACGGGGTGGTTGCGCTGCATCTTATAACGAAAGCCGACAAAGCGAATGAAAACCTGTTATGTAATAGACTCAGTCAGAACACCCATAGGCCGTTATGGTGGTAAATTAAGTTCTATCAGACCCGATGACCTGCTGGCTACTGCCATCAGTGCTTTACTGCATCGTAACCCGGATATTGATCCAACAACTATTGAGGATGTGATTGCCGGTGCCGCCAACCAGGCCGGAGAAGATAACCGGAATGTGGCACGGATGGCTGCATTGCTTGCAGGGCTTCCGCTGAGTGTTGGCGGCAGTACCGTAAACCGCCTATGTGCCAGTGGCCTGCAGGCAATTATGGACGCAGCAAGAGCCATTATGTGTGGTGATGGGATGCTGTACATAGCATCCGGTGTAGAGAGCATGACAAGGGCGCCCTTTGTAACTGCTAAAACTGATGCCGCATGGAACCGCAAAGTAGAAACCTATGATACTACAATGGGCTGGCGTTTTGTAAATAAAAAACTGGCCGGCATGTATCATCCTTTTACGATGGGCGAAACTGCAGAGAATGTGGCACGCGAATGGAATATCAGCCGCGAAGAGCAGGATGCTTTTTCGCTATCATCCCAACAAAAATATTTTGCTGCACTGGAAGCTGGTAAATGGGATGATGAAATAATAGCTGTTGAAATGATCAGCGACCGGTTGATCACTTGGTTTAACCGCGATGAACATCCCCGTGAAACTTCCATAGAAAAATTGGCAGCGTTAAAACCTGCTTTTGCAAAAGACGGAACAGTAACTGCCGGTAATTCGTCGGGCATTAATGATGGTGCGGCAGCTATGTTATTGGCGAGTGAAGAAGCCGTTAAACAATTTAACCTGCAACCAATAGCAAGAATAGTAAGTATGGGTATTGCCGGTGTAGACCCTGCTATTATGGGTTTGGGGCCGGTACCTGCATCGCAGAAAGTATTGAAGAGAGCCGGTTTGCAGGTAAAAGACCTGGGGTTGATTGAATTGAATGAAGCGTTTGCCTCTCAAAGCCTGGCTTGTATAAAAGAGCTGGCTTTGGATATAAATAAAGTGAATGTTAACGGAGGTGCCATCGCCATCGGCCACCCATTGGGCTGCAGTGGTGTGCGTATATCCACTACTTTATTGCATGAGATGAACAGGGAAAAAATAAAATACGGATTGGCTACGATGTGTGTGGGAGTAGGACAGGGCGCATCTGTTATTTATGAAGGGTTATAAAGAAAACAAGGTGAGCGGCTAGTATGACTGCCATTATTGTATCGCCACAGATTCACAAATTGCTCTTGGCTTCTTTGTGAAAATCTGTGAATCTGTGGCGATGCCTTTCGTGCTAATACCTATCCTCTGCACCAAAATTCATAAGGATATTTTAAGGTTCACCAATCGGAAAATGTTGCAAAAAAGAGTATTTTGTGTACACAAAAATCTGTCATATGAAAAAATGGTTTCTGCTTTGTTGTTTATCTGTTTGTCTGATCTCTGTTGCACAGGCACAGCAAACGCCGCCTAAAGACTCTACCCTTAAACAATTTGTTGGCAAGTACGTATTTCCCGATGGAAGTGTAGTGGCAGAAGTAACCGTAGCAATTGAAGACACTACTTTAACCATGTCGTCATCTGCCGGCACCACTTTATTGGAAAAGAAAGGAGAAGACCTTTACATAATTGTTCAATACCAGGGCACAGCAAAATTTAACAGGGATGCCAATAAAAAAGTGATCGGGGTAAGCATTGATGCGATGGGCTACCAGTTAGAGGGGACTAAAACAGATGCTATTGCATTAATGAATAAGTTGAAGGCTCCGGCTATTGACAACAAGCCTTTGCTCCTTGTTCGAGCGCGGTAATAAAACAAATGTAACTGGTGTTATGTTAAGCTTAACCTTAACCTGCCGCTGATTGGTGAGTAGTCAATAGTGAGTAATACTGGTAACCAACTAACTTACTCACCATTCACCATTCACCACTCACGATTAACATGATATTTTAAAGCCGGAATACTGTTCCGGCTTTTTTATTGGTAATAGGTTTCGTCTAAATAAAACAGGCCGTCATCTTTTTTCCAATACCAGAATTTCTTTCGGTAAATACAATAACTGCCCCTCGCAGTTTTTGAAACAAGATGAGCAGGTACAAATATCACACGTGGAGGGATTATTTTAAACCGGTAGATCAGATTTTGCCGCTGCGAGGGTGTATAAGCGCGTGATATTTTTGGATAGTCTACTTTAGATGCTATCTCAGGCGGCAGTTTATCCCTGGATGTAATTACGTTGCCTTTCTCATCAATTATAATCATGGGGCTTGCAAAAGCAACTATAACAGGTGGGGCAGAAGTGACTGGGGGAATAGCAACCGGATAGCCGGAATTTACTTTATTATGAACAGGATCAGAACTAACCGCCTTGCCGGAGTTGAATTTGGTGCTGGCCGTATGCAGTTTTTTATTGCAGGATGTTAAAACCATTAACACCGCAAGCATGAGCAGCACAATTATTTTCATGGTACCTTTTACAGGCAGTAGAAGAAAATACTGTGCCAGAAACTAAAAAATTGGGAAATTGGGAAATTGGGAAATTGGGAAATTGGGAAATTGGGAAATTGGGAAATTGGGAAATTGGGAAATTGGGAAATTGGGAAATTGGGAAATTGGGAAATTGGGAAATTGGGAAAGCCGCGTCGCGGCTTACTTCTCTATACTTAAATTTCCCAATTTCTCAATTCCAAAATTTCCCAATCTTCTCCCTCTCCAGATATCAGCCCTTAATTCTTAAACACGAAATCTTGCAAACTCTGCTGCGCAACCGTTTGCTGTTCACTCTTTCTCAGGTCTTTTACTACACAGGTGCCGGCTGCCAGCTCATCGCTGCCAAGGATGATGATATAAGGGATCAGTTTTTTCTCAGCGTATTTGAATTGCTTGTCAAATTTTGTTTGTTCATGAAATAATTCAGAACGGATGCCTTTGTTCCTGAGTTGCTGCATCAGGTCAAATGCGGTTTTGCTTTCTGCCTCGCCAAGATTGAAGAACAAAACCTGTGTACCCATTTGCACTTCTTCCGGAAATAGTTTTAACTCTTCCATCACATCATACATCCTGTCAACACCAAAACTGATGCCTACGCCCGGCACATTGGGTACGCCAAATAAACCGGTGAGGTCATCATATCTTCCGCCACCACCAATACTGCCCATCTGCGCACCCAGCGCTTTTACTTCCAGGATGATTCCTGTATAATAATTTAACCCCCGGGCAAGGGTGAAATCGGTTTGGAGTTTGGAGTTTGGAGTTTGGGGTTGATAATTCAGAATATATTCGATCTCTGCAATTCCGTGCAAACCGGTTTCGTTGTTGCCGATTAATGATTTTAGTGAAGCAATCTTTTCTTCATTAGTTCCATTAATAGAAAGATATTTTTCAATGGTGCTTATCTGCTCATCCGTTAAGCCCTTTCCTGAAAGCTCGGTTTTCACTTTTTCTAAACCAATTTTGTCTAACTTATCAATGGCAACTGTGATGTCTACCATTTTATCAGCACCGCCACAGCGTTCTGCAAGTGCTGCCAGTATTTTACGGCTGTTGATCTTTATCTCAACATCCACACCTAATTTCTCGAAAACAGTTGCATAGATATTCGCCAGTTCCACTTCATTCAATAAACTCTTGCTGCCCACCACATCGGCATCGCATTGGTAAAACTCGCGGTAGCGGCCTTTCTGCGGCCTGTCTGCACGCCAAACAGGTTGTATCTGGTAGCGCTTAAAAGGCATAGTAAGCTGGCCGTAGTTCATTGCCACATATCTTGCAAAAGGAATGGTGAGATCATAGCGCAGCGCTCTTTCGGTAATACCTTTTGTGTTCTTACCGGATAATACTTTATCAAAATCTTCTTTTGCCTGCTGGTGTTTATCCGGGTTATCAAGGCCATTGTTCAGTATCTTGAATATCAGCTTATCGCCCTCCTCTCCATATTTACCCATCAGTGTATCCAGGTTTTCTATGGCAGGTGTTTCCAATGGCTGAAAACCATATAATTCAAATACCGAGCGAATGGTTTGAAAAATATAGTTGCGTTTACGTACAACTGCTGCGCTAAAATCTCTGGTTCCTTGTGGTAAGCCGGGTTTACTCATTGGTGGGTTAAGGGTTAAATGGGTTAAAGTGGTTAAAGCAGGTTAAAGTAGTTAAAGCGGGTTAAAGGGGTTAAAGCAGTTAGTGATAAATAAGTCAATAGGTTGAACAACCCCCAGACTCCAAACTCCAAACTACATACTCCTCTACTATCTTATCGCACGCTCTGCTCAGCATATCAAATACAAAATGATAATCTTTTTCAGTACCATACCAGGGGTCGGGTACGTTCTTTTTCTGGCCTGGATAAATTGTGTCTAATAATAAACTTACTTTATCTCCATCCCAATCAGGCCCGCTGATTCTTTTTACTTCAGCATAATTATCAGTATCCATCACAAATATCCTGTCAAAATTTAACATATCCTGTTTCCTAAACTGTCTGCAACGTTGCGGGCCGATATCTATCCCGTTCAACAACGCCACTTTCTGCGATAATACATGTGGCTGTTCTCCTGTATGATAGCCGGCGGTTCCGGCGCTGTCAACAAACCAGTTCAAACCGGCAAGTGTAGCCTTATGCTGTAAAATACCTTCAGCCAATGGACTCCTGCAGATATTACCCAGGCATACCATCAAAATTTTCATGGCGCCAAAGATACTGTTCCGGAAGGATTATTACTTTGCTGAGTTGTAAAATCAAGAGCTCCCAACTAACATGCATTAGTATAATCAGTCATGTATTTATGGAAATAACCATTTGTGTGCATCTAAAATAAAGAACAGATGATTTGTTTCAAAATGCCGGTCACATTTGTGGCTCACAAATAAAATTATTACCTAAATTGCCCATCCCTGTTTAACTGATAGTAAAATGGAAAGCGGATTTAAAGAAAAACAGAAGAAAAGTTATAATATCATGCGGATGTCATATGACATTACCATCTCTATTTTATTATTGGGAATGGCTGTCATTATGTTGTTTGCAGACAAGCTGAAAATTGAGCAACTGGCTACAAAAGACAATGACCTGTTTCGTTATTTTTTTGGTGGTCTTTGTTTGCTTTATGGGAGCTTTCGTTTATACAGGGGGCTTAAGCGTCAATATTAAGATGAAAACCAGTGTAATAGTCAGTTGTGTAGCGGGAGTACTGTTGTTCTTTATTTCTTGTAATACAACTGGTCCGAAAGAAGACTCGCGCGATACCCCCAAAAAAGGGAGGATCCGCATTAGTGTGGACGAAAGCTTTAAGCCGGTGATTGAAGAGCAACTGCGGGTACACCATTCTTCTTTTCCTAATACAGAGATTATAGCTGAGTATAAATCTGAAGCAGCCTGTTTCAGGGATCTGCAATCAGACAGTACACGTATGGTTATTGTAGCAAAAGGGTTAACGGATGCAGAAGCTTCTTACTATGAAAGTAAACTATCGTACAAACCTCAATATGGGGTATTGGCCTACGATGCAGTTGCAGTAATAGTGAACCGGAATGCGAAAGACAGTGTGTTTACCATGCAGCAGCTAAAGGATATTCTGAGTGGAAAAAATAAAATAACGGCAGTGATGGATGGCAAAAACGCCACCAGTACGGTCCGGTTCCTTCAGGACAGTGTTTTAAAAGGTGCGCCATTTGGATCGAATGTAGTGGCTGCAGAAAACAGCGAAAAAGTAGTAGAGGTTGTTTCAGGCAGTGAAAAAATGATCGGGTTTGTGGGGTTGAGCTGGGTGGGAGATAATTACGACAGGAAACAGCAATCATATCAGAAAAAGATACGTTTGGCCCTTGTTGAATGCGTTGCGTGTTTAGAAAAAGACGTATTTGCAAAACCTTCACAAGCATCAATTACATACGGACAATATCCCCTGGCACGGCCCTTGTATTATATCTTAAAAGAGAATGCAGCCGGGCTTGGAACAGGGTTTATGAATTTTATGAGTTTAGAAAGAGGTCAGTTGATTTTCAGACGGGCTTTTCTCGCTCCTGCTAAAATGGCGTTCACCAACAGGCGGGGCAATATAAAAGAGGCAGACTAACACAACAACAATAAACAACGAAAAATGAAGAAGACCGTTTCTCTGATGTTAACAGCAATGCTTGCTGCACAGTGTTTGATGGCCCAGGTGGCAGATGGGATCAAATACCTGAATTACGACAAGATCAACAGTGCAAAAGAAGCATTTCAAAAAGCGTATGATGCCAACCCCAAAGATCCACAGAATATTTACTGGCTGGGACAGGCATTAATGGCAACAGACGGAGGTGATCCTGACAAGGCACAGGTTCTGGCTGCCAAGGCCGTTTATCGGAAAGGGCTTCAGGAAATTGGCAGCGACCCCTGGTTACTGGTAGGTATGGGCCATGTAGAGATACTGGAGGGCGGCGATATGAATTCTGTAAAACAGAAATTCGAGCAGGCCATCACCGCTACTACCGAAACAAAAGGCAGGAACAAAGGCAAACCCAGTGCAGCGATATTGAATGCTATCGGCCGTGCCAATGCGTATGTATCAAGCAATCTGGGCGATCATGTGTACGCTATTGATAAATTAAAACAGGCCGGTGCCATCGATCTTACCAATCCGGATATCTTTATTAATATGGGTATCAACTACCTGAAACTGGGTGGTGAAAACGGCGGTGAAGCCGTAAAAGCATATCAGGAAGCGATTGCCCGCGATCCTAAGAATGCCAAAGCCATGTATCGTATCGGTAAAATTTACCAGAGCCAGAATAATAAAGACCTGTTTGAACAGTATTTCAATAATGCTATTGCAGCCGATCCCGGTTTCCCACCGGTTTACTATGCTTTCTTTGAGTATTATGCCAATAAAGATATTGCTGTAGCCAAAGAATACCTTGACAAGTTTGTAGCTGCAGCCGAAAAAGATCCGGTTAACGATCTGTACCTCGCCAACTATCTGTTCCTGGCGGGCAGAAATGCAGAATCACTGGCTAAAGCCAAAGAACTGGATGCGACAGTAGGTTCTAAAGTATTACCTAAACTGGATATTCTGTTTGCGCTTAACTACGACAGGACCGGCGACTCTGTTCAGGCTAAAAACTATCTCACAAAATATTTCGCTAATTCACCGGTAGATAAAATGGTTCCCGGTGATTATGAACTGGCCGTAAAAGTATTTTCCAAGTTCCCCGGCAGTGAAACACAGGCGGTTACTTACTTAGAAAAAGCTTTGAGCAACGATACATCCAGAATAAATAAGATCAACTATGCCAACCAGGCTGCAGACCTGTTTGCAAAAGCTAAAATGTTTCCGCAACAATTACAATGGATACAAAAAGCCATTGCTCTAAAAGGAAGCATGAGTGAAGCCGATCATTACAGGCTTACTAATGCAGCATTTTTTGCCAAAGATTATCCGCAAACCATTGAACTGGCTAAAAAGTATATGGTAGCTTTTCCTGATAAGCCACAACCTTATAGTTTCTTTAAAAGAGCCTCCATCGCGGCTGATCCGGATACCAGCAAAGGGATTGCTATTGCAAACCTTTATTATCTCGACTCTGTGTATAGCTCTATAAACAAGGAAAAATATAAGCTTGATATATTCAGGAACCAGGTCTTCATCATTTTGGCCTATGTTAACCTGACCAATGATATGAAGAGGAACCCTGACCTGAAGCCTCCTGTTTCAGTATCGGCACCTAAATCACAGATCCTTGAACAGTTCCTGGCCCTTTGCCAGAAAGCTATTGATGTTACTGACAGTATGATTGCCCTTTACCCGGACCCCAACGACGAAAACAATAAATATGCTTTGGTTGCCAAGGCTGAATTCCAGAAAAACATCGATTATTACAGCAAACCACAGGCTCCCGGAAAGAAATCCGGTGGAGCTCCGGCAAAGAACAAATAAAAAAATACAGGAAAAAACTCCCCATTATCGGGGAGTTTTTCTTTTATATCCTTCACAAACGTATTTTTGCGGCACATTAATGCAATTCCATGAGTTGGATTTCTTTCTTATCAGATGCAAGCGCATCAAATTCTGCAAGCAATTATTTTCCTATCGGGGTGCAACTGATCTTTGCGGCCGGCTTTGTTGCCACCATGATCGGGGTATCTGCCTGGGTAGGTCCTAAACGTAAAACCGCCGATAAACTCGAGAACTTTACCAGTGGTATTGAAACCCATGGAAACGCGCGTCAGCCAATGGCCATCAAATATTTTCTGGTGGCTATTTTGTTTGTATTGTTTGATGTGGAAGTGATCTTTTTCTACCCCTATGCTGTCAATTTCCGTGATCTGGGTTGGGGCGGATTCGCTGCTGTATTGATGTTTGTAACTTTTTTCCTGGTAGGCTTTATATATATTATCAAGAAAGGAGCTTTAAAGTGGGAAGACTAAATGGTTAGTTAGTAATTAAAAATTAGTAATTAATAATTGAGCGGGACAACGAGCTTTGCCAGCGTCTAAAGATTATCATTACTACTTAATTACTAATTATCAATTACTAATTATTAATTATTTCTATGCGTCCGGTACGTTTTAATATTCATCCGAAAGAACCAAAAATAGGCGATGCAGTTTCGGTTGCCGAAGCTCCCCAGGGATATTCAGGAGAGGGATTCTTTACGGCCAGGCTGAGTGATGTGGTGGGATTGGCCCGTAAGAATTCGTTATGGCCACTGCCTTTTGCTACCTCCTGCTGCGGAATTGAGTTCATGGCTTCTATGGCACCGCATTACGATATTGCCCGTTTTGGTGCAGAAAGAGTGGGCTTCTCGCCCCGCCAGTGCGACCTGTTGATGGTTATGGGAACCATTGCCAAAAAAATGGGCCCTGTATTACGGCAGGTTTACCTGCAGATGGCCGAGCCACGCTGGGTACTGGCAGTAGGCGCCTGCGCATCAAGCGGCGGCATTTTTGATTCTTACAGTGTTTTACAGGGCATTGATCAGATCATTCCTGTAGATGTATATGTTCCGGGATGCCCGCCAAGGCCCGAAGCCATCCTTGATGGGTTCATGAAAATTCAGGAACTTGTTGGCCAGGAAAGCATCCGCCGGAGAAACAGTGAGCAGTATAAGGCTTTAATGAATGGATATGGAATAGAATAACCCCCGGCCCTCCCGCAAGGGCGGGACAAGCTCTGAAGGGGGAGTTAGGGAGGTTGCATATTATTAAAATAATAAAGCCCCTTTAGGGGTTTGGGGTAGGTATATGGCACTAAATAACGAAACAATTCAAAAACGATTGACAGAGAAATTTGGAGAAGCAGTTTTCCATTTTGAAGAGTCGTATGGTATGCTCAGTTTTGAAGCGTCTAAAGAAAATAACCTCAAAGTGATCCAGTTCCTGCACGATGATGAGGAATTGGGTTTCCGTTTCCTCACAGATCTCTGTGCTGTTAACTATCCTGATCAACCCGGCCGCGAACTGGCTGTGGTGTATCATTTGCATAACCTTACAGCCAATGTGCGTGTAAGGTTTAAAGTATTTACAAATATTGCCGAGCCAGATATATTCACCGCAACCAAACTGTTTGAAAGTGCCAACTGGATGGAGCGTGAGACCTACGATTTTTACGGTGTAAACTTTGTAGGCCATCCAAACCTGAAGCGTATTCTGAATGTAGATGAGATGGATTATTTCCCTTTACGGAAAGAGTATCCTTTGGAAGATCAGACAAGGGTGGACAAGGATGATGAGATGTTTGGAAGATAAAACAGTCTGTAGTCTGTCGTTTGTGGTCTGTGTTTGACTGCGAACTATTAACAACAACAACAAACCACAGACCGTACAAAAAGTGGATTAACGGATTACGGATTACAATCAATCCGATAATCCGTAATCCGCCAATCCGCTAATTGTTGAGTAACGAACCGAACGTACAAGTGAGTGACACAACAAAGCTGATAAAAGTACAAGCGTCTGATTAAAGTAATTATATGAGTTTATATTACTGGTTAGAGGGAAATAGAACAAAATTGTATGCTGTTATCGGAGCGATTGCAGTATTGATGCTGTTTTTTTTAAAATCTGATTTTTGGCAAGGATTTGCACAAGGTCTTTTATTAGTTGTAGTATTATATTTCTTGGGATTTCTTTTTCTGATTATATGGAAGAATAGAAAAAGAACTAACGATAAAAAGTTGATTAACTAAAAAAATTAGTCCCGCTTGCAGCGGGATTGGGGTATGACAGAGCAACATCATCATATTAAACTGCCGGAAGGCTCGATAGAGAAACAGACCACAACACTTAACATGGGCCCTACGCACCCTGCTACGCATGGTGTGTTCCAGAACATTATGGAGCTTGACGGTGAGCGTATTGTTTCTGCTGTTTCAACCGTAGGATATATACACCGTGCCTTTGAAAAAATTGCTGAACGCCGGCCTTTATACCAGATAACGCCGCTTACAGACAGGTTGAATTATTGCAGCAGTCCGCTGAATAATATGGGCTGGCACCTGACCTGCGAAAAGTTGCTGGACATAAAAACACCAAAGCGTGTTGATTATCTCCGCATCATCATCATGGAGCTGGCACGTATCTCTGACCATTTGATCTGTAACTCAATTGTGGGTGTTGATGCAGGCGCTTACACGGGCTTTTTGTACGTAATGCAATACCGCGAATTAATTTATGAGATATATGAAGAAGTATGTGGGTCCCGCCTTACTACTAATATTGGGCGTATTGGCGGTTTTGAAAGGAATTTCACAAATACAGCGTTTACGAAACTCGAGAAATTCTTAAAAGAATATCCGTCTGTTTTAAAAGAATTTGAAAACCTGTTTACCCGTAACCGCATCTTTATGGACCGTACCATTGGTACCGGTGGTATCAGTGCAGAGCGTGCCTTGAATTATGGATTTACAGGCCCTAACCTGCGCGCTGCAGGTGTTGATTATGATGTGAGGGTACACAGCCCTTACAGCAGTTATGAAGATTTTGATTTTAAAATTCCGGTAGGTAAAACAGGCGATAATTACGATCGTTTTCTTGTAAGGAACGAAGAGATGTGGCAGAGCCTTGGCATCATTCAGCAGGCATACCAGAAGGTGCAGGAGTTTAAAGGAGAAGAAGCAGAAGTGTATCATGCCAATGTACCGGAGTATTACCTGCCCAGGAAAGAAGATGTATATACCAAAATGGAAGCACTCATCTGGCATTTTAAAATAATTATGGGTGAGGTAGATATGCCAAAAGGCGAGGTTTATCATTCAATAGAAGGGGGTAATGGAGAACTGGGTTATTACCTGATCAGTGACGGCGGGCGCACACCATTCAGGTTGCATTTCCGCAGACCATGTTTTATTTACTACCAGGCTTATCCTGAATTGGTAACAGGTGGTATGTTGAGTGACGCAATTGTAACGATGAGTAGTTTGAATTTGATTGCAGGGGAGATGGATGCTTAATTAGTAATTTGAAAATGTGGCAATTTGGAAATTTGAAAATGTAAGGTCAAAATCCCTCAGTTTTAGTTTTCAAATTTTCAAATTTTCAAATTTTCAAATTTGAAATATAATATGACAAAATTTTCAGAAACACAATTGGCTGAGTTTAACCGACTGGTGGCACGCTATCCCGAAGGAAAACAAAAAAGTGCTTTGCTGCCCGTATTGCACCTGGCACAGGATTCTTTTGGCGGGTGGCTGAGCAGTGAAACAATGGATTATGTGGCTGAGCTCTTGCATATCACGCCAATTGAAGTGTATGAGGTGGCCACATTCTACAGCATGTACAACCTGAAACCGATTGGTAAGTATATGTTTGAAGTATGCCAAACCGGTCCTTGTATGCTGCGTGGCAGTGATGATATTGTAGCTTATATAGGTGAGACGCTGGGCATCAAACCGGGAGAAACAACTGCTGATGGCATGTTCACATTAAAAACCGTTGAGTGTCTGGGCGCCTGCGGTTATGCACCGATGATGCAGTTGGGAAAAAATTACAGGGAACATCTGACAAAAGAAAAAGTGGATTCGATAATTGAAGAGTGCAGAAAAAGCGCGGCATCTAACAATTAAAATAACCAATGTGTAATCCGCCATCCGCGAATTCGCAAATCGAATAATATGGGTGTAAAATTATTATTAGAAAAAGCACATGTAGAAGGGATTCGCTCTTACGAGGTGTATCGCCGTGAAGGCGGTTACCGCAGTGTGGAGAAGGCCATCAAAACCATGAGCCCCGAAGAGATTGTTGAAGAAGTTAAGAAAAGCGGGTTGCGCGGGCGTGGTGGTGCAGGTTTCCCTGCCGGAATGAAATGGGGATTTGTTGCCAAGCCAGAAGGAGTTCCACGCCATTTAGTATGTAATGCAGATGAGAGTGAACCAGGTACGTTTAAAGACAGGTACCTGATGGAAAACATTCCACACCTGCTTATTGAAGGGTTGATCGTCGCTTCTTTTGCTTTGGGGAGTAATGACACTTACATTTATATTCGGGGAGAATATGCTTGGGTTGCTCAAATTTTGGAACATGCGATTGCAGAGGCAAAGGCTAATGGTTTTTTGGGAAAGAATATATTAGGTAGTGGGTTTGATTGTGAAATACATGTTCATAGAGGTGCCGGAGCATATATCTGCGGAGAAGAAACAGCTTTAATTGAGTCTTTGGAAGGGAAGAGAGGTAATCCAAGAATTAAACCTCCATTTCCAGCCATACAAGGTGTATGGATGCGTCCAACAGTTATAAATAATGTAGAGACTTTGGCAGCAGTTGGCCCTATCATCAATATGGGTGGAGATGAATATGCAAAGATCGGGGTAGGTAAATCAACAGGAACAAAACTGATCTCGGCCTGTGGTAACATCAATAAACCCGGCGTGTACGAAATTGATATGACCATCTCAGTAGAAGATTTTATTTACAGCGATGAATATTGCGGTGGTATTGCCAATGGCAAACGCCTGAAAGCATGCATACCCGGCGGATCATCAGTGCCAATTTTGCCCGCCAACCTTTTATTAAAAACAGCCAAAGGCGAAACACGTTACATGAACTATGAAAGTTTAAGTGACGGTGGTTTTGCAACAGGTACCATGATGGGTTCCGGTGGTTTTATTGTACTGGATGAAGACCAGTGCGTGGTAAAGAATACATACACCTTTGCACGTTTCTATCGCCACGAAAGTTGCGGGCAATGTTCACCCTGCCGCGAAGGAACTGGTTGGATGGAAAAATTATTATACCGTTTGGAAAAAGGACAAGGCAAATCAAGTGATATTGATTTGTTGTGGGATATACAAAGAAAGATTGAAGGAAACACGATCTGCCCGTTGGGAGATGCAGCCTCATGGCCGGTAGCAGCAGCCATCAGGCATTTCAGGAATGAGTTCGAGTGGCATGTATCGCATCCCGAAGAAGCACAGAAAAGGAATTATGGATTGGCGCATTATGCAGATCCGATACATATTCCAGCCACTGTGTAAAAAGAATGCACGCAAAGGCGCGAAGGCGCAATTTGTGTTTGAATGAAAACAATGTTTTTAAAGAATTGCAACTGCACCTTGGCGCCTTTGCGAGAAATAAAAAGATATGTCGGAGCAACCATTATTTAAAGTAACCATCGACAACATCACTATCGAAGTGCCTGCCGGGACAACCATCCTGAATGCGGCACGTAAGATTGGTGGTGAAGTGGCGCCGCCTGCTATGTGCTATTATAGCAAACTGCAGGGCAGTGGCGGTAAATGCCGTACCTGTTTGGTAGAAGTAAGCAAAGGTTCTGAAAAAGATCCCCGCCCAATGCCCAAACTGGTTGCATCGTGCCGTACCACTGTTATGGATGGAATGGAAGTAAAAAATATTACCAGTCCGAAAGTACTGGACGCACGCGCAGGTATAGTTGAATTTTTATTACTCAATCACCCGCTCGATTGCCCTGTCTGCGACCAGGCCGGCGAATGTCACCTGCAGGATCTTAGCTACGAACACGGTAAAGAAAGTACCCGCTTCGAATTCCAGAAACGTGTTTTCAAAAAGCATGACCTTGGTCCGTATATCCAATTGCACATGACACGCTGCATTCTTTGCTATCGTTGTGTGTTTACGGCTGATCAGTTAACAAAGAAAAGAGAGCATGGTGTGTTAGACAGGGGAGATCATTCAGAGATCGCCACATTTATTGAGAAGAGCCTGGATAATGATTTTATTGGCAATGTGATTGATGTATGCCCGGTTGGCGCCTTAACAGATAAAACATTCCGTTTTAAAAACCGGGTATGGTTTTTAAAACCAATGGATGCACACCGAAACTGCCCAACCTGCAGCGGAAAAGTTACTTTGTGGAACCGTGGCGATGAAGTATTCCGCGTTACAGCACGTAAAGATGAGTGGGGAGAAGTAGAAAGCACGGAAGACGGTAAAACAGCATGGATCTGTAATACCTGCCGTTTTGAAAAGAAACATGCCGGTGATTGGATAATTGAAGGACCAAGAAACATCAGCAGGCATTCTGTGATATCGCAGGGGCATTACGCCGGTAAGATCGGTATGCACAAACCCAACGAAACATTTTCTGCGGTGCATGGCGGAAGAAGTCCGAAATTATTAATGAATATTCACTCGGTGAGTGAAGTGAATAAACCCAATATTGAACTGAGTTTGATAGAGGGCCCGGCGCATTCAACTGATTTTAATTCTGAGAAAGATTAATTGTAAGATATATCATGACACTACTGTCTATTGACTGGCTTTTACTGATCGAAAAACTGATCCTCATTGCAATCATAGTATTTGCAAGCCTGGGTATTGCTTTGTACACCACTTTCGCCGAACGAAAAGTAGCGGCTGTATTGCAGGACAGGCCAGGCCCTAACCGTGCCGGACCTTTTGGTTTGCTGCAACCTTTTGCAGACGGTCTGAAACTGATCATGAAAGAAGAAATCATTCCGGCTTCTGCCAATAAGTTCCTGTTTATCCTGGGACCTGGGTTGGCAATGACCGCTGCTTTAATGACCTGCGCGGTTATTCCATGGAGCAGCCATGTAGAATTATTTGGCAGAAATATTGACCTCCAGATCGCAGATATCAATATCGGGATCTTATATGTTTTTGGTGTGGTAAGTTTAGGTGTGTATGGGATTATGATTGGCGGATGGGCATCGAATAATAAATTCTCATTGATGGCCGCATTACGTGGCGCATCACAGGCTATTAGTTATGAACTGGCAATGGGGCTTTCATTGATCGCTGTTTTGATGTTGTCAGGCTCTTTGAGTTTGAAAACGATTGTTGAGCAGCAAATGGCACCGGGCCAGTTATGGAATGTGGCATACCAGCCATTAGGCTTTTTGATATTTTTTATTTGTGCCATGGCAGAGTGTAACCGTACACCGTTTGACCTGCCCGAAGCAGAGAATGAACTGAACTTTGGATACCACCAGGAATACTCATCTATGAAACTTGGCTTTTACCTGTTCTCAGAATATGTGAACATGATCATGAGCAGTGCGGTGATGGCATCATTATACTTTGGCGGTTTTGATATTCCCTTCCTTGATGAAACTACGCTGGCGCCTAATATTGCTGCAATACTTGGTGTGGTGGCATTATTGGCCAAGATCGTAATATTCATTTTCATATTCATGTGGATCCGCTGGACCATTCCGCGGTTCCGTTATGATCAGTTGATGAACCTGGGATGGAAAAAATTAATTCCGCTGGCGCTGGTGAATATGTTGATTACGGGGGCGGTGATTTTGTGGTTGCAGAAGTAATTGATTAACGAATTCGCGTATTGCGGATTAACGAATTAAAAGCCGATAATAATCCGCCAATCCGTTATCCGCCAATTCGCTAATCCGCAAAGCGGTGAGATAAAGTTGGTATCAACAAAGTATAAAAATATTTTTGCTGACCTTTAAAGCAGTTAATTAAAAGGCCGGCATATTAAGGAAAAGACAACATGCAAGCATTAACCAACAGGGCAAAAGACGTGAGCCGTAAGCCAATGAGTTTACCGGAGAAGCTGTATTTACCGGCTATCTTAAAAGGTATGTTCATTACTTTCAGCCATATATTTAAGAAGAACCCAACCATCAGTTACCCTGAACAGAAAAGACCATTCAGCCCGGTGTTTCGCGGACTGCATGTATTGAACAGGGATGAAGAAGGGCGTGAAAGGTGTACCGCCTGTGGGTTGTGTGCTGTAGCCTGCCCCGCAGAAGCCATTACCATGGAAGCTGCAGAACGCTTACCCGGTGAGGAGAATAAATACCGCGAAGAAAAATATGCAGCCAGGTATGAGATTAATATGCTGCGTTGTATTTTCTGCGGACTGTGTGAAGAAGCCTGTCCGAAAGATGCGATCTATCTAAGTGAAACATTTGCCCCGGCAAATTTTACACGCAAGGGATTTATATATGGTAAAAATGATCTGTTGATTCCCAATGCAATTACAGACCCTGCAGGGTATGAGAAAGCGCTTGGTAAAGATCAGCCAACGACGGCTTCGCCGAATTAGTAATTAATAATTGGTAATTAGTAATTGCGAAATCAATCACTAATTATTAATTCTTAATTTTTAATGATTAATTAAGATTATGAGTACGACCGAAATATTATTCTTTTTTCTCAGCGCCCTGGCCATCTTCAGTGCTATTATGGTAGTGGTGAGTAAGAACCCGGTGCATAGTGTATTGTGGCTGATTGCGGTGTTCTTTGCAATATCGGGGCACTACATCTTACTGAATGCACAGTTCCTGGCAATAGTAAACCTGATCGTATATGCAGGAGCCATCATGGTATTGTTCCTGTTTGTGATCATGTTAATGAACCTGAATGCCGAAACAGAACCGCAGAAACATCTATGGATGAAACTGGCAGGTGTTGTTTCGGGCGGATGTTTTTTCCTGGTATTAGTATCACTTGTTCGCCAGGCATCAGACCTTACAGGTAAAACCGCATTAACAAAAGAAGGGAATATAGGCCTGATTAAAAACCTGGGTAAAGCATTGTTCACAGATTATGTGGTGCCTTTTGAAATAACCAGTGTACTGTTTTTAAGTGCCATGGTGGGTGCAGTAGTGATAGGGAAGAAGAATTAACCCCCCAGCCCCTGAAGGGGGAGTTGAGGAGGATGTTTATATAAATTAATAACAGGTTTTATCTGAAAAGATAAAACACAAAAGCCCCTTTAGGGGTTTGGGGTATGCCAATACAATATTATATCTATCTCGCTTTAGCCTTATTCAGCATAGGCATCATTGGTGTGTTAACACGCCGTAATGCCATTATCGTTTTTATGTGCATAGAATTAATGTTGAATGCGGTGAACCTGTTGCTGGTTGCTTTTTCAAAAGTGAAGTATGGTATTGCATTGGCAACAGACCCTGCAACAACAGTTGGTATAGACGGACAGTTATTCGTATTCTTTATTATGGTAGTGGCAGCCGCAGAAGTGAGCGTGGGATTAGCCATTATTGTGATGCTGTACAGAAATACGCATTCGGTGGATATTAACTTTTTGAACAGGCTAAAAAATTAATTCACCCCCTGGCCCCCTGAAGGGGGAATAAGGAAGGTGATCGTAACTATATTTTTTTCACAACTTACATCCTTCGGGATTTAGGGTAAAGCCCCTTTAGGGGTTTGGGGTATGAGCAAACTTGTTTATTTAGTTCCACTATTTCCCCTGCTGGGTTTCCTGATCAACGGATTGGGAAGAAAGTCATTGTCTAAATCAATGATCGCTATCCTCGGCAGCGGGTCTGTACTGGCTTCTTTTGTGGTGAGCCTTTTGATATTTTTTGACGTGAAAGCAAATGGCGGCAGCGTGGTTACCCTCTTCAATTTTATTAATGTAGAGAGCTTCCGCATTCCTTTTGCATTCCAGGTAGATCAACTGTCTTCTTTATTCCTGCTCGTCATTACAGGTATCGGTTTCCTGATACACCTGTATTCTGCGGCTTATATGAATGATGAAGAAGGCCCGCACTACGGAAGATACTTTGCTTACCTGAACCTATTTGTGTTTTCAATGCTCCTGCTGGTATTGGGCGCCAACTATGTAATCATGTTCATCGGCTGGGAAGGCGTTGGATTGTGCTCTTATTTACTGATCGGTTTCTGGTTTAAAAACAACCAATACAATTATGCTGCAAGAAAAGCTTTTGTGATGAACCGTATTGGTGATCTTGGATTTCTCCTCGCTGTTTTCTGGCTTTTATACAAATTAGGTACGGCTACTTATGTTGATGTATTTGCCGGCACAGCAAAACTCAGCAGCTTTGATATTACTGCCATTACCACTCTATTATTTGTAGGTGCAATGGGTAAGAGTGCACAAATTCCACTGTATACCTGGCTGCCCGATGCGATGGCGGGTCCTACACCTGTTTCTGCCCTGATCCATGCTGCTACCATGGTTACTGCCGGTATCTACATGATTGCCCGCAGCAATATATTATACACCATGGCCCCCGCTACGCAAACACTGGTTGCAGTAGTAGGGTTGGCTACTGCCATTTTTGCTGCTACCATCGCTTTAAAACAGAATGATATTAAAAAAGTATTGGCTTACTCAACAGTGAGCCAGTTGGGATATATGTTCCTGGGGTTGGGCGTTGGCGCTTATACCGGTGCTGTGTTCCACGTTATGACACATGCTTTCTTTAAAGCCTTGTTATTCCTTGGTGCCGGTTCTGTAATACATGCCATGCATCATGAGCAGGATATCCGTAAAATGGGTGGATTGAAAAAATACCTGCCCATCACACACATCACTTTCCTGCTGGCTTGTTTGGCAATTGCAGGTATCCCTCCATTCTCCGGTTTCTTTTCAAAAGATGAGATACTGACAGCAGCATTTGGCAAAAATCCGATCTACTATTTTGTTGGAGTGGGTGGCGCATTGATGACAGCATTTTATATGTTCCGTTTATACACCCTCACATTTCTGGGGCAATTCAGGGGCACACACGAGCAGGAACATCATTTGCATGAAAGTCCCTGGCAGATGACTTTGCCATTGATCGTATTGGCAATTCTTTCTGTAGCAGGTGGCTGGGTTGGCATACCTGAAGTGTTTGCAGCCAATGCACACAGCCTCGAACATTTTCTTGCTCCAATCTTTGCAGAATCAGCAAAGTTGGCAGAAGCTCATCACCTGACTGCCTCACAGGAATATATCATGATGGGCGCTTCTACAGTTGCCATCATAGTGATTATTTTGTTTGCGGTGAACAGCTATAAAAAATACCAGGTAACATCAGACGAAACTACCGGCTTTCCAAAACTGCTGGAGAACAAATGGTATATAGATGAACTGTATGATGCGGTTATTGTAAACCCTTTACAGTCACTTGGCGGGTTCTTAAAAAATATAGTGGAGAAGAGCGGCATTGATGGATTGGTGAATGGTGTGGGTAAATTGGTGAGCTATGGCTCAAGACAACTGCGCCTTGTGCAAAGCGGTCAGGTTGGCAATTATATTTTAATGATGGTATTGGCAATGGTGGTGTTTATACTGATATGGTTTAACGATGCAACCATCATGCGCTTTTTAGATAAAATATTTTAATAAGGTTTGAAGAGATAAAGAAAGAATATGATCCCTGTTCTACTCATATTGATCCCCCTGGTTACCGGTTTGGTAAGTTTCTTTCTGAAGCAATCAACCGCTGCAAAAAACTGGGCAATAGTGTCCGCTGTTGCTACATTAGCCGTTGCTCTGGCCGGCACCTGTTTTCTCCCGGCAAAAGAGCTGGCATTTGATGCAGAATGGTTACCCAACCTGGGCAGCCGGTTTAGTTTAATGACAGACGGGATGGGCAAGATGTTATGCCTGTTAACTACCATATCATTCCCCATCATCTTTGCAGCAACTTACCGGAATGAGTACAAGAATGCCCACAGTTTTTATGGATTAATGCTGTTAACACAGGCAGGACTGCTGGGTGTATTCCTTGCGGCAGATGCGTTGCTGTTTTATTTTTTCTGGGAGCTGGCGCTGGTACCTGTTTATTTTCTTTGTTCTATCTGGGGCGGTAACAAACGCATTGCAGTTACCTTTAAATTTTTCATCTATACATTCATCGGTTCGTTGTTGATGCTGGCCGGTATCCTGTACCTCTACTTCCACTCACCAGATCATTCATTTGCTTTAAAATCTTTTTACCATATCGCATTGGCAACTAAGCAGGAGAACATGATCTTCTGGTTGTTCTTTATTGCTTTCGCCATTAAGATGCCCATCTTTCCATTTCATACATGGCAACCCGATGCGTATGAGCAATCGCCAACTGCTACTACAATGGTATTGAGCGGCATCATGGTTAAAATGGGCATTTTCGCGGTTATCCGCTGGTTAATTCCTGTTTTCCCTAATGCATCACTGCATTATGCAAACCTGGTTATTATCCTGTCGGTTACCGGCATGCTTTACGCTTCTTTGATCGCTATCCGCCAGGATGATTTTAAGCGCCTCATCGCTTATTCATCCATCGCTCACATTGGGTTGATGTGTGCTGCCATTTTCGCACACAACAAAACAGGTTGGGAAGGGGTGATGATACAAATGTTCAATCACGGTATCAATGTGATTGGTCTCTGGATTGTAGCAGACGTAGTTGAACAAAAACTCGGCACGCGCAAGTTCAGCGAACTGGGCGGCCTTGCACAAAAAGCGCCGGCACTGGCCATCTTATTAGTTGTAATGGCATTGGCCAATATAGCTTTGCCATTAACCAATGCATTTATTGGTGAGTTCTTAATGTTCAACGGATTGTTCCAATACAATATATGGATTGCTGCCATAGCCGGTATCAGCGTGATACTTGCTGCGGTGTATACATTAAATATGGTTCAGAAAATATTATACGGTAACACCGTAACAGCTACCGCAAATGCAACAGAAGTAAGTGGTAATGTGCAGGTAATATTGGCGCTGGTTGTTATTGTAGTCATCGCATTGGGTGTGTATCCACAGCCAATGATCGATCTTACAAAGGATACCATTAATGCGATCCTTGTAAAATAGTTCATGTTAAAACAAGCCGGCAGCTAACTGCCGGCTCAAGATAAGTTTATGAATGCAATCATTGTTTCTGCTTTATTGGGTGTAGTCATGATGTTCAGTGGCATCGTGGTTAAGAACAAGTCTGTGTATACGTATATCGCGGCTGCCGGACTGCTGTTACTGCTTGTAGCCAATGTGCTTGATACGTACAGTATCTGTTCTATCCGGATAGATACACATTCCATGCTCAGTTTCGAAAAGTTTGGAATGTATTTTAATTCTATTGCATTCGCTGCCACGCTGATCTATGTGTTGCTTAGCGGTAAAGAGATTGAGAAAACAGGGCTGAATGTTGCCGATTATTATGCGCTGATCTTTTTTGTTTTATGTGGTGTAAGTATCCTCTCTTCTTTTAACGGGCTATTGATGCTGTTCCTCGGTATTGAAATACTGTCTATTCCATTATATATCCTCACCGGTTCCGATAAACGCAACCTGAAAAGTAATGAGGCCTCATTGAAATATTTCCTGATGGGCTCTTTCTCAACAGGTATTATGCTGATGGGTATTGTGCTTATTTATGGTGCTACGGGTGTGTTCACTTTGAGTGGAACATCAGCCGCTCCATCTACCGGCCTTCTCAGACCTTCCTTTCTTGAAGTGGCAGGACTGATATTGTTGTTTGTATCAATGTGTTTTAAAGTATCAGCAGCTCCATTCCATTTCTGGACACCAGATGTATACGATGGAGCACCTGCCGTATTCACATCCTTCATGGCAACTATTGTAAAAGCAGCGGGCTTCATTGCGTTTGTACGCCTGTTTGACGCGCATACGGATACACTTGGACCAACCTGGCATATACTGCTGGCCTTTGTTATCATCGCTACTTTATTGGTCGGAAATATTACTGCTGTATTTCAGCAAAGCGTTAAACGGATGCTGGCTTATTCAAGTATCGCACAGGCAGGCTTTATGTTGTTTGCTTTGTATAGTGTGAATGATCTTGCCAAAGAAGGTATCCTGTTGTATGCTGTTGCCTACAGCCTGGCCACTATCGGCATTTTTGCTGTGCTTATTAAAATGAAGGACTATACTTTTGATGGCTTTAACGGACTGGCTAAAACACAACCGGTGCTTGCCTTTGCCAATGCAATATTTTTACTTTCTCTGGCAGGTATTCCTTTAACAGCCGGATTCTTTGCCAAATATTATATGCTGGCCTCAATGGTAAAAGCAGGTGGACCCATGTGGCTCGTAATTGCTGCGGTTCTTTTTGCTGCAGTAAGTGTGTACTATTATTTCCGTGTAATACAGGCCATGTATTTTAAAGAAGGCGAGGCTGAAACACTGCCAATCACTTCTGGTTTCAAAACCGGTTTAGTAGTATTGGCCGCCTTGATCATTCTGGTGGGTGTTTTTCCGTCAATAGTGCTCAATTGGTTCTATTTTTAACCGCTCTTCATATTTATTTACTGTCAGTACGGGGGTTCGGCATTCTCAATTATCTTTAAGGGGTTAAATAGTTGCAGAAACCCTATACTGTATGACAACCATTGATTCTCTTTCCCTGGCATGGCGTACGGTTCGTAGTAATAAATTGCGGACGGGTATTACTGTTGCTATCATCGCGTTTGGTATTATGGCGCTGATTGGCATTATTACGGCTATAGAGGCCATGAACCAGAGCCTGAAGGAAAGTTTTTCATCAATGGGTGCAAATGCCTTCAGTATCCGCTTTAAAGAGTCAAGAGTGCGTATGGGTGGACAGAATAGTGATATTACCAAAACCAAACGTGGACTTAAAGTAAAAAAATCAAACCTGGGTAAACCTATCCGCAGGGAGGAAGCTGAATTTTTTAAAGCGAATTTTACTTTTCCCGGCTCGCAGGTGAGTATCTACAGGCGTGGGGTTGGCTCACAGGAAATTCATTATGAAGAAAAAAAGACCAACCCGCAAATTACTTTATGGGGTGGTGACGAAAATTATCTTGCCGTAAATGGCTATTCGATAGATTACGGGCGTAACCTTAACAGTCTTGATGTAGAAAGCGGACGCAGTGTATGCCTGATCGGAAGTAATGTAGCCGCAAAACTGTTTGGCGACAGGCCAGAGAAATGTATTGATAAGATCATACGTGTTGGCAGTCTTCCCTATCGCGTGATTGGCTTGTTAAAAAGCAAAGGCTCCAGCGCTATGATGCGCCAGGATGATATGATACTTACCTCATACACTAATGTGCGGCGTTTTGCAAACGCCAACCCATCTTACCTGGTAGGGGTGATGGTACACAATGTAAAGGAACTGGATGTTGCAACAGATGAAGCTACTTCTGTTTTCAGGGCAGTAAGAAAACTGCAGCCGGTAGATGAGATCAATTTTGTGATCGAGCGCAGCGATAAGTTTGCAGAAATGTTCATCGGATTCCTTAGCAGTATTACCGGCTCGGCAGGTGCAATAGGGTTGATAACACTGATCGGCGCCGCTATTGGTTTAATGAACATCATGCTGGTAGCGGTGAATGAACGCACCAAAGAAGTAGGACTGATCAAAGCCATCGGAGGCAAGAGCAGCAATGTGCGCCAACAATTCCTTTTTGAAAGTATGATCATCAGTTTGCTGGGTGCCCTGTTCGGAATCATACTCGGCGTAATGGTGGGTAATCTTTTTTCAATTGTACTCAAAACCGGGTTCGTGGTTCCATGGGCATGGGTTATTATCGGAATTGTGATCTGTTCTGTGGTAGGGCTCGCTGCAGGTATCTATCCTGCCATGAAAGCCGCCCGTCTAAATCCGATTGTTGCATTGAGGTATGAGTAGTGATTGTGAATGGTGAATAGTGAATTAGCAATAGTTGTTATGTACATCAAGATCATTTATTCACCATTCACCATTGCCCATTCAACACTCACGACTGACGATTCACGTCTCACGATTGATCATTAATCCTTCTGCCTTTTAAAGAACAACTTCAGTTTATCATTGATATAATACTTGATATCTTCTTCCGTTTTATTTTTTCTCAACCATTCTGCAGAAGGCCGGTACTGTTGCATAAATTGTTGCAGCGCCTCATCTTTTAGTCCGCTGAATTTAGTAACCAGTGATGCCGGGAAACGGTAATTGATGTACGCTTCTTTTTCGTTTGATTCAAAAAAACTAAAAGCCTTGCGTTTGTTTTTTTCATGTTTTGAAAAACGGTCAAGGTTTAAAGCAATACCGGCTCCTGAGTTGGCCTGCGATACAGTTGGGATAGTATAGTTAACGATGTCCTGCAAAAATTCTTTTCTTCTTTCTATACTGTCTAACTGGTAATGGCTCATACCGCGGGCTGTTACTGTTACATTGGCAAGACTATGGGTAAGGGGTGATAATTCTAATTCCAGCGTATCCTGTGTGAGGTAAGCGTTTTCATAATGAATGGTATCAAAATAATAACCCACCGCTGCAAATGAGAGAACCTGATTCTCTTTCAATTCTATTTTAAAACGCCCCCTGGCGCTGGTCATTACGGTTTTCTGCGTGTTCAGATTAGTAACGCTGGCAAGAATGATGGGCTCTTTGGTAACACTGTCTCTCAGGTATCCCCAGCGCTCATTCTTCTTTTGTGCTTGTGCAAACAGGCTGCAAAAAACAAGCAACAAACAAATCCCATATTTCATATACAATCTTTTAACAAAGATACGTCACCCCTGCTGCTAAATAGTTGCTTATTATTTTGAAATATAAGCGTTCAATGAAAACAGAATAGCCCCGAAACCCAGGGCTATTCATCATCAAAATCATATAAGAATCTGCGTAATCCGTGATCTTATTTAGGATCCAACGCTTTCTTAATCCTGTCAGCCACATCCTGCAAATGGTATTTACTCATTTTATCAGTAGTGCCCGGAATAGCGGCATTGATCTCTGATTGCAAACTCTTTAACTGGGCTTTTGCAACAGAGGTAACGTCTGTATTCCTGGTGGTGGTTGGCATAATGTTTCCAAGGTTAAGTCCACGTGGTGCACCAAAAATGGCGAACGTTGCTGCAGGGGCGGGTGTTATGATATCAATTAGTTTTTCTGCATAATTTTTCTGCAGGTTCCTTCTGTAAGTATCAATTGGTTTTTTGGTACTTAATTCACTCCATACGCCTTTTCTTACATCGTCCATCATCTCATCAATGCTGTACGCACTGCTTCCAAAGCGGTTGGTAGAAGCCACTAACCTGTATAGTCTTTGCACATCCAGCAAGCTGTTCAATGCATTGGTTTGAATTGTTTGAACAGTTGATGGTGCAAACGGACCGGATACAGGCCTTTCTGTAAGCAAAGGTGTTCCTATCTTGTTCTGGATATTTTTATCCAGCAACCAGTTTGGTGTTTCAAACAATTGCTTATTCAGGAAATTAACGGCGGCTTTCTGTCTTTCTTTTGGTGTTACTTCATATACATCGCCGGGTTGTTCTTCACTTTTAAAAGTCTCGTAATAGCCGCCTACATTCTTGAGTACATGGCCAATGTAACGGCTAAACTGCCCCAGAACCTGCTGATACATTTCAGTCAGGTTTTCGTAGTGGTCAGCTTCTTCTTTGGTCCACTCAGGTAAAGCAGGCAATATGCGTTTCAGGTTTTTGATGCCATACTCACCTGCTTTCACATTGTTGTCGCCAAGGTCTTCTGTTTGTGCCCTTGGATCAGCATTGCCGCCTTCCCCGCCAAACCAAACACGCGGATTTGAAGCCAGTTTATCAACGATCCATTTGTTGTTGATCTTTTTATCTTTCTCTACATCGCCTTCACCAATGTATTTATAGCCCCATTCAATGGCCCATTTGTCGTAATCTCCAATACGTGGGAAAAGGCCAACCTGTGCGATATTATCTTCCGGCTGCGCCACATAATTAAAACGGGCATAATCCATAATAGAAGCAGTATGGCCATTGGCTTCCACCCATGCTTTGTTGCGCAGATTTTCTACCGGGGTTCTGCTGCTGCTTCCCATATTATGGCGTAAGCCCAATGTATGTCCTACTTCGTGTGAAGAAACAAAACGAACCAACTGGCCCATCAGTTCATCATCAAATTTCATTTTTCTTGCTTTGGGATCTACTGCAGCGGTCTGTACCATGTACCAGTCGTGAACAAGCTTCATCACATTATGATACCAGCCAATATGGCTTTCCAGGATCTCTCCGCTGCGTGGATCATGTACCTGCGGGCCATAAGCATTTTCAATATCAGAAGCGAAATAACGGATTACAGAATAGCGTGCATCTTCGAGGCTCATAGTCGGATCATTGGGCCATTCTTTGCCTACAATAGCATTTTTGAAACCGGCTTTCTCGAAAGCTTTCTGCCAGTCGTTAATGCCATCAATCAATGGTTTTACCCACTGTTTAGGCGTAGCCGGATCAATGTAATAAACGATCTGTTTGGCTGGTTCAACCAATTCGCCCCTTTTATATTTATCCATGTCTTCGGGCTTGGGTTCCAGCTTCCAGCGAACGGCAAAGGTTTGGTTTTCAACCTTCTGTTGCTGATCGCTGTATACCACAAAATTGTCGGCAAAGAATCCTACCCTTGAATCAAAAAGCCTGCGGTTCATAGGTGTTTTTGGAAGCAGGATCATGGAAGTATTCAGTTCCAGGGTTACCACACCTGCCGCAGATGCTGCCGGCAAGGTTGTACCACCCGGAGCTCCGCCAGGCTGGGGGCCGCCTCCGCCCGAGGTAAAGGTTTTAACGGTCCTGATCTCGGTATTGATAGGGAAGGTGTTGATACTCTGGACATACGACCTGTCTGCAGCTAACATTCCGAGGCTGAAACGGCGTTTATCGTTAGGATCAAGGCTTACAATCTGGTTATCTCCTTTAAAGAAATCAGTCACATCTATCACATAACTGCCTGAATCTTTACTATAGGCTGCAATAGCAAAAGCAGCAGCAATAGGGTCGAGGTAAGAATTTTTTACAGCTTTTGAGATAGCATTGCTAGAATCAGCAGTACTGATGAGTGTTACCACCCGGATGAAGATATTATTGCTTGGCCCTCTTTCAAACTTCAGGCTCTGCTCATTTACTTCTTCCCCGCCATAAGCACCGCCACCGCCTGCTACCTTGCTAAAACGTGTAACAGCAAGTACTTCGCGGCCAAGGATGGAGTCGGCGATCTCGAAATAATATTTCTCGTCCACCTTGTGAACAGTGAAAAGGCCTTTCTTCGTAACTGCCTTATCTGTAATAACTTCCTTGTAGGGCTTGGGTCCTGGTTTGGGTGCACCACCGGGCCCATTTACACTGCCGGGGATGCTTTTTACACCGGCAGCAGGGAGAGACGTATCTCTTTGTTGGGCGATGGCCAAAGTGCTGGCAAACAGCGCAACAAAAAATAATGATTTTTTCATAAGCGTCGTATTAGTTTTGAATAAGCTTTAAAGGTAAGGCTCTCCCCGAAAAGGAGTCCATTTTGTTAAGGCAGATATATGAATGGTGAAACCGGATTTTTAATCGGTGAAAAATCTGATTTTCATAATCCGAAAGCAGTACCTTTCCTTTCCGAAAAAAACGGGAAAGCCGCTAAACCTAACGCAAACATCATTTTGACTTTCTAATTTTCGATAAAATGGCTACTTTGTAATCCCTTTTTTATTTTTTGAAACATTGTTTTGTTTTTTCAAAACATTTTTCAGTAGAATTGCGGGGACAAATTTCAAAACCAACTGTAATTTTTAAAAAAACCAAAAATCAATTGAATCATGGCTGAAACAAAACCAACTGCAGGTGCTGCTGTAAAAAGCCCATCTTCTGCACAACCTAAGAAGAGCAGTAACTCAATTTCATGGCTGGCGCCACTTTTGTGTATCATTTTTGGATACGTCATCTGGCGCTTTGTGTTAGGTGCTCCGAGTAATTTTACAACCCCTGATCCCAATGGTGGTTTTTGGCCACAGCACAAAGGACCTAAAGGTACCCTTACTAAAATGTACGAAGGTGGTATCATTGTGCCTATTCTGATCGGATGTTTTTTAACTGTACTCACTTTCGTGATCGAAAGGTTACTGACTGTTTCTAAAGCAGCAGGTACCGGAAGCATTGCTGAATTTGTTCGTACCGTTCAGTTCCACCTTGCAAATAAAGATGTTGATAAGGCACTGGCTGCCTGCGACAAGCAGAAAGGATCTGTAGGTAATGTAATGAAAGCAGGTCTGAAAAAATACAAAGAGATGATCTCCAATACTGAGCTGGTAACAGAACAGAAAGTGTTGAATATCCAGAAAGAGGTAGAAGAAGCAACTGCTTTGGAACTGCCTATGCTGGAGAAAAACCTGGTGTTCTTATCAACTATCGCATCTGTGGCAACCCTGTTGGGTCTATTAGGTACGGTAATGGGTATGATCAAATCATTCTCTGCATTAGGTGACGAAGGTGGTGGAGACGCTGCGCGTGAACTGTCAAAAGGTATCTCTGAGGCCCTGTTCAATACAGCACTGGGTATCGGTACATCTGCCGTTGCGATCATCACTTATAACGTGTTCACAACCCGTATTGATGGTATCACTTACGGAATCGACGAATCTGGTTTCACATTAACACAAAGCTTTGCGGCCAACTACAAATAGTCTCCGGATTGTTTGTGGAAAAAACAAGTTTTTGAATCTTATTGTGAAACACTTAAATAATTAACAATGGGTAGAGCCAAATTACCTCGTAAAAGTACCAGCATCGACATGACTGCGATGTGCGACGTGGCCTTTCTGTTGTTGTCTTTCTTTATCTTAACAACGAAGTTCAAGCCATCAGAGGCGATCGCTGTTACCATCCCTAAATCGGTAGCTGCTAAAGTGGCCCCGAGCAAGGATTTTGTGCAGGTAATCATTGACAAGGACGGTAAAGTGTTTTTGGAGATCGAGGATGAAACAATTAAAGAAACACTGGGCAACGATCTGAACAATACCAAGAACCTTGGATTGGATGTGAAAGCTTTCAAAAGGGCTACATTCTATGGTGCGCCGTTTGGAGGATTGAAGTCTTTTCTGGCCCTTCCTGATGATCAGCGGAAAGGTGGCGCGTTACCGGGTATTCCTGTTCAGGATACAGCCCACAATGAGTTAACAGAATGGATGACACATATTTTGAGCGCTTACCAGGGTAAAAAACCAGCCTTCCTCTTAAAAGGAGATAACCTGGCTAAATATCCTGCATTCAAGAGTGTGGTAACTGCTTTTAAAAAGAACGACATCTTTAAATTCTCGATGGTAACCAATCCGGAAGGAGTTCCTGTAGGTTCAGATTTGTGGAAAAAATCACAATCAGGAGAGAAGCGTGACGAATAAGAGGAGCAGCAGTAAACAAATTTCTAATTAAAACTAAATTCTACTGACATGGCAGAATTGGATACCTCTGGCGGAGGCCATAAAAAAGGCCCCGGGGTCAAAAAGAGTAAGAAACTATCTACTCGTGTTGACCTGACGCCCATGGTGGACCTGGGCTTTCTGCTCATTACGTTCTTTATCTTCACCACTACGATGAGTCAGGCTACTGCAATGAAGCTGATCTTACCAAAGGATGCGGATAAACCGGAAGACCAGAACAAGGCTAAACAATCAGGTGTAATTACTATTCTTTTAGGAAAAGACAATAACGTTTTTTATTACGAAGGAGAACTGAATAACACGGCGTCTAATTTTAAGTCGTCTAATTTTCACGAGATCCGTAAAGTGCTGATCGATAAAAAGAACAGTGTGCCTAACCTGAAAGATTTTGTAGTGATACTGAAGCCTTCAGAAGAATGCACTTACAGAAATGTAGTGGATATTCTGGATGAAATGACGATTAATGTCTGTACGCGGTATGCTTTGGTTGACATCACCGATATTGAAACACAATTGGTGAAGAAATCAGAGGAGATTGCAGCAGCAACGCCACAATAATTAACGTGTGAGAATTTTCATCACCGGAATACAAATACAAAAGTATTTACAATGGATATAAACAAAATTCAATCTGCCGATATCCTTGATATCCTCTTCGATGGAAGAAACAAGGATTATGGTGCATATGACCTTCGGAAAACGTATAACAAACGGATCAAGTTATCGTTGGCAGGAATGGTGCTCATTTGTATCCTTATGCTGGTGGGTTCGCTGGTAGCTAACTCCACTAAAAAAAGCTCTGCGGCAATCGTAGTGGCAGATATGTCGCTCGAAAATGTTGCAAAGGAAGAGAAGAAACCTGAGCCACCGCCACCACCACCACCACCGAAACAGGAACCTCCTAAGGTTGAAATGGCCAAATTCACCCCTCCCAAAATTGTGAAGGATGAAGAGGTTAAACCGGAAGAAGAGATCAAAGAAGTGGAGAAAATGGAAGATACCAAGATTGGTACCATTAACCAGGAAGGTGCGAAAGACGAAGGCGTAGTAGCCCCTCCTGTTGAAAAGGCAACCGGCGTGGTAGAAGCCCCTAAAGTGGAAGAAGATTACGACAAGGTATTTACAGTGGTACAGATCGCCGCTGAGTTCCCCGGTGGATTACCTGCCTGGACAAAATACCTGGAACGTAACCTGAACAGGGATTTACCTGTAGAAAACGGAGCCCCTCCGGGAAAATACACTGTGGTTGTTTCATTTATTGTAAGTAAAACCGGAGCTATCAGCGATGTAGTTGCTGAGAACGATCCGGGCTACGGAACAAAAGCAGAAGCGATCCGTGTTATCACCAAAGGTCCATCATGGAAACCTGCGGTTCAGAACGGACGTAACGTTATCTATCGCCACAGACAAAGTATCACCTTCCAGGTTTCAGAAGAATAATTTTTCTGAGATAACTATTTAATAAAAAAATCCCTGCAATGTTTTGCGGGGATTTTTTTTGTGAATGGGCAATGGGCAATGGTGAATAATGAATAATGAATAGTGAATAGTGAATTGTGAATGGTGAATAGTGAGTGAATGTGTCGATTTTGGGTAGCCTGACAAAAGGTACACCTTCCCACTCACTACTGACTACTCACAATTCACAATTCACCATTGCCAATTCACAATTGCCCACTCACGCCTCACGAAAATATTTTGTGGATTTATACACATAACAGAATCATAGTATAAAACCCACAACATGGAAAAGTCAAGTATTCTCTCTGCAGACCTGCTCGACATTTTGTTCGACGGGAAAAATAAAAGTTATGGTGCCTATGAACTCCGTAAGAGTTATGATAAACGGATCTCTTATGCACTGGCAGTAACAGCCCTTACGTGTTTGTTATTCATTGCCGGCAGTATTATGGCCGGTTCTAAGAAAAGCAGTAAGGCTGAGATTGTAATAGCTACTGTTGAACTGGAAAATATTAAAGCGGCAGAGCCTAAGGCAGAACCACCAAAGCCGTTGCCCAAACCGGAACCGAAAATAGAGATGATCAAAAATGTGGTACCAAAAATTGTAAAAGATGAGGAAGTAAAACCTGAAGACGAAGTAAAAGAAGTGCAGGAAATGGAGAATGTTAAAATAGGAAGTATTAATCAGGATGGAATAAAAGACGATGGTGTAATTGCCCCGCCTATAGAAAATGGGCCCGGCGTGGCAGACGCGCCAAAAAAAGAGGACGACATTGATAAAGTTTTTTCTACCGTTCAGCTCCAGGCACAGTTTCCCGGTGGGATGGCTGAATGGAATAAATTTCTCTCACGCAACCTGAACAAAGATCTTCCTTCAGAGAATGGTGCTCCTCCTAATGATTACTCGGTGATCGTTTCTTTCATTGTAGACAGAGCCGGCCTGATCAGTGATGTACGGGCAGAAAATGATCCCGGCTATGGTACCGCAGCAGAAGCCGTTAGGGTAATTAGAAAAGGCCCCAACTGGATACCCGCTATGCAAAACGGCCGTAACGTTATTTACCGCCAGAAACAAAAGATCACGTTCAGGGTGGAAGCGGAATAACTTTTGGAAAGGTAGCGGGTGAATGGTGAATGGGCAATTGGCAATTGTGAGTAGCGAGTGGTGAGTAGTGAGTGGATGAATGCTTTGATTTTGGTTAGCCAGGTAGTAGTAGGTGCACTTAAGAAAAGCATCTGAGTAGTACCCCTAAATGTTTTCAGTCACCATCCACTATTGCCAATTCACAATAGAATAACTTTTGGAAAGTTTTAAACTTTCCAAAAGTTCCTTCGCGATTGTTCTATTTTTGATGTGAAAAATAAATACATGTCGGCACAACTGAAGGGATGGGATGATACGATTGTGGCATTGGCTACCCCACCGGGTATTGGCGCCATTGGCGTTATACGTGTTAGCGGTAAAGATGCGTTTGATATTGTGAACCAGATGTTCCCATCCAAAAACCTGCACCAGCAGGCATCGCATACCATACTGGTAGGTTACCTGAAACAGTATGATGTTGTGCTGGATGAAGTGGTACTCTCTCTTTTCAAATCGCCCCGTTCTTATACAGGCGAAGATGTGATAGAGATCAGTTGCCATGGTTCTCCATTTATCCAGGAGAATATACTGAAAGCCATTACCATGAATGGCGCCCGTGTGGCCAAGCCCGGTGAATTTACGCAACGTGCATTTCTTAACGGCAAGCTCGATCTTGCCCAGGCAGAAGCCGTGGCCGACCTGATAGCCAGTAATACAGAAGCCAGCCGTAAAACAGCGCTTAATAATATGCGGGGCGGATTTTCGTCAGACCTGCACGCACTACGCGAGCAGTTGATCCGTTTTTCTGCGATGATAGAACTGGAACTCGATTTTTCGCAGGAAGATGTTGAGTTTGCCGACAGAACCGCTTTGCAAAACCTGATCAACAACCTGAATCAGTCAACCCAACAACTCATCAATTCATTCCAGTTGGGGAATGTGATCCGTAATGGTGTACAGGTGGCTATTATTGGCAAACCTAATGCGGGTAAGTCAACTTTGCTGAATACTTTATTGAATGAAAACAGGGCCATTGTAAGCGAGATAGCGGGCACCACAAGGGATACGGTAGAAGAGATATTGAACATTAAAGGCATCCTGTTCCGCCTGATTGATACAGCCGGCATACGCGAGCACACGCAGGACCTGATTGAAAGTATTGGTGTAGAGAAAAGTTTTGAAAAAATGCGCGCCGCCAATGTGGTGATCTATTTGTTTGATGTAAATGAAATAGATGGAGCCACACTGCAAATGGTTGTTGATAATTTTAAGAAAGAGAACATACAGTATATCCTTGTTGGAAATAAATCAGAAAATATGATGGGCAACATTAAAGAGCAGTTTGCTTCTTTCCCCGATTGTATTTTTATTTCGGCCAAAGCCCACCAGCATATTAACCAGTTAAAAGATGCATTGGTAGCCAAAGCCATTAGTGGCGATATTAATTCAGAAGCCACCATTGTAACCAATGCCCGCCATTACGAGGCCCTGCAGAAATTAAACAATGCGCTGGCCGATGTACAACGCGGGTTGGATGAACATTTACCCGGCGATCTGCTGGCATTAGACATCAGGCAATGCCTTCACTACCTTGGCCTGATCACCGGAGAAATTACCAATGAAGACCAGTTGGATTTTATTTTCTCGAAGTTTTGTATCGGGAAGTAGCCCGTTCACGATTGATGCACGTTCTGTGTGTAATGAAAAGGTGAATTTTAAATGTGATTGCGGCAGAAATCATACCGTAACACTCAAACAAACTATGAATCGGGCAGTAATAAAATGTTCATGTGGAACAAGTATACAACTGGAGGATGGCGCTGGCTCTATTAAAAAGGGTTTAAAGATTTGAAAGATGCTTTAAAGAAATTTGATCATTTTTTGCGATTTTAATGTTGCAGTAATGATAAATTTCTTGGGAATGCGCATTATTTTAAAATATGCGTATATTTGTCCCATGAAAGCAAGATTAAACCTTACGATAGATAACACCCTGATAGAAAATATCAAGGGGTATGCTTCGAAACAGCAGATCAGTATTTCTGAATTGGTTGAAAATTATTTCAAATCTGTTACGAGGCCTGCAAAGAGAAAGAACATTCTTACTTTGGTAGACAAGCTGGAGAAGCCTGCTAATGTGGATACAAAGGCAGACCTGAAAGAACTATATTATCAGGATAAAGCAAAGAAGTATGGCTTTTAAGGTGTTTTTAGATGCTAATATTCTGCTTGATCTCACATTGAAGCGCGATAACTTTGAACAGGCTAAGCGGATTGTTGGATTAGCTGTTGATGGAGATATTCAGGCATTTGTTACGCCTTCCGTAGTTCATATTGTTGGTCATTGGCTATCGAAGGCGTATGGTAATGCCAAAGCCAAAGAATTATTACTCACGATTCTTGCAGATATAGCGGTCATCGATCTCCCACACGAAATTGCAGTTAATGCCCTTCATTCAAAGATCAGTGATATAGAAGACGCGCTGCAATATTATACTGCTATCCATCATAAATTGGATTATTTTATCTCCCGCGATAAACAATTACAAAAGCAGGGTATCCCGGCATTGACTGTTTATACCCCTGAAGAATTCTTAGAAGAGTTTGAAAACTAAATAGGTACTATTCCGCCACTAATTTCTCTGAAACCCTTCATAGATGCGGATTTTCATTTTCTGTATGGGAAGTGACGAGCATTAGCGCGTCATCCCGCCAACGGCGGGATAGCCCTCCTACGTCATGGCGAGCGAAGCGAAGCCATCTGTGTCATTCATTCTCAGGCGGTTTCATTTGCCTTTGGTTGCTTTTAGTAGCCAGTTAGTAGTGCCTGATCCGGTTACTAATCATTATTTGTAACAGATTTGAGTAGTGGGGGACAGATTATGGGTAAGAAGGATACGGTATGCGACATTACTATCATGAATAATAATTGACATCACTATCGTTGCGTTATAAGTCGAACATTTTCAATTGATTATCATCTTGCTCTTTGAAATATTGTAATTGAGTCTTCTGAAACAGTTGATTTATGGGCATTTTTTCAAAAATAGATATGCTTAAAACCTGTAGGATTTCGTAAAGGCTTTGTTTTAGCATGAAATGCTTCTTGGCAATTGCTACTAAAACATATACAGACACGGCTATCCAAACTTGAACCTTAACAGCATTTTCTGAATGACCCCAAAAGGATTTTATTTTTAAGTGCTGTTTAATCCACTTAAAAAAAAGTTCGATTTTCCATCGGTGTTTATAAAGCTGTGCTATTTCAATTGCAGAGAGATGAAAGTTATTAGTAAGGAAGATTAAAATTTTTCCTGTCTCTTCATCCCGGAACTTTATCCTGCGCATTTTGTTTGGGTAATCCTTTGCGGCATAATACCCATTGAGCATGATGGTCTGGTCGCAAAGAACATCTTTTGCTTTATCAACAGCATGCGAATATAAACGACGGTAGTCCATATTATCTTTAGCTCTTGTTACAAAAAATGCATTACATAAGTGAATTCTGTAAAGCCGCTTGTAGTCTACATATCCTCTGTCCATAACATAAAAACTGTTGGGTTCAAAGGATATGATATCGAGGACATTTACTTCATGAACTGATGCAGGCGAAAATAAAATGAACTCAGGAATCGATGTTTTTAAATTGAGTTGTGTATGCAGCTTTATACCACCTTTTGTACCGCGAAATGTGGCCCAGTAAAAAGTAGATAAACACAGATCAATTGTAGTTGCATCGATTGCGAAAACATTATTTTTCAACTGTATTTCCAGATCGTTTTCATCAAGATATAATTGCTTGGCTTGTTTAATGAGTAACATAGCCAGTTCTTCATAGATGAGATAGGAACGATTTTCATTGGCCCTGGTAAGTGTGCTGTTGGCAACTAATTCACCAATGCCAAGATGGTAGAGTTTATGTGCATTGGCTTTTAAACACATCAATGTATCGCTTAAACTTTCCCGATGTGTGAGTTGACCGAATGCCATACATAAAAACTGGTTCCAACATCTGAAATCTTTTGTTTTATAATCGCCAGAATGCCTATTGACAATGGTTTGAAAGGAGGTGGATGATACTAAGCCTATTATCTGAGTGAATACATATTTCCCGGAATTCATAACGATATGGTTTCCAGAAAGTTATATTTTTTTCGATTCAAAATAATTCAAATCGTCGCAGGGTCACAATCCGCGCAAACTCAATGCTGACAATATTTTCAAAGAACTAGTGTTTATAACAACGCAACGCTAATGAATTGACATATTTTTTGAATAATTCATTTTTTCTTCGCATCTTGGTTATCCCCCCACAATAATCAACAATACCAAAACTACTTATGGAGTATTTTCTACACGATGGGCGGGATCAATATGGGCCATTTACATTAGAAGAGTTACGTAGCCAATCACTTTTTAAATCAGATACTCTGATATGGCATGCAGGAATGACGGGTTGGGTTAAAGCCAGCCAATTAGATGAGTTAAAAGAGTTTCTAAAGCCTGTACCTCCTCCTTTGTCCAAGCCCCCGGCTTTTGCACTCCCCGAAAACAAACCCACGATTTCCAAAGTAGATCCTGGGCAGAAATCTTCCTCTCACTCATCATGGAAAACCCTTGTCGTGATTGTATTGGTAGTTGTATTAACATACGCGGCATATGGCGTGTATGACAAGCAACAACAAAACAGTCGAGCACAGGAAAGATTTATTCAGGAACAAGACTTAAAAAAGCAGGTAAGAGATAACATCCGATCATACGTACATGCAGGAAACAGTGCTTATCAAATAAGTGGCTTGGGTGGGATTTATGGATTGAGTATCGATGTAACTAATCAAACTGATTATTTGTTGGATAATGTGCGGGTGGTGATCAGGTATATTAAAGCTAATGGCGAAACATGGAAAGAAGAAGCATTAGACTTCGCCCTTATACCTCCAAACGGAAAAATGACACTTCGGGCACCTGATAGTGATAGAGGAACCAGTATCGATTACAAAATCATTTCGATTAAATCTACAGCGTTGGGTTTGTAATCTTGTACATAACAGACGTTATATTCTTATCTATCATTACATAAATTAAAACAATGGGAAACTTAGGTGCTCAGGAAGTATTACTAATTCTTATAATTATCGGGGCAATTCCGGTATTTTTTTATTGGTTGGGCAGGAGATCCGGATATAAGCAAGGCCAACTGGATATGTATAAGAAAACGGATGATGAGCGAAAGAATCGAAGTTAAGAATATCATTTAGTTACAGAAGCGCAGTTGTATTTATCAATAATGCAATTTGATGTAGTTGCATTTCCTTCTCCGCACCCTCCCCCTTTAACAATAAATGAAAGTTCCCCGCAAGTGTCACCCGATAGGAGGCCCTGCGGTTAGAATTGATACATATCCATGTTAATTAAAATCTCCGTGCAGTACTATAAAGTAAAAATTTCAACCCTATTATCTTTGAATCAGAAAAAAGGGAAGTTCGTCACTGCGACACCCATTTGTCAGGGATAAAATAAATCGATCAGGTTTCCACCGGAGAAATATTGGCAAATGCAGGTTTTTGAGACTTTGCCACAGGAGTTCACCCATAAAAAGCTACCGAAATTGGCACAAAATACAAACTTTCAGCCCGTACAGTGGATGATGTGCTGAAATCAGTCACCGGTGTATCACTTGCCTGAATTATAGATAGTCATTACCAAAGAGTGTAAAATATTGTATTTCAATGACTTAATTAAGAAGTGGGCAGCCTGTTACCTTGTAATTTAATTTATTTTGTCAGCTTACAGGCTTACATTTTTATTTTATTTGTCAGTTTATATACTTACATTTGAATCTGTTTTGTTAGTTTATAAACTTACGACTATGAGAAAGAAACTATTACAGATACAGCAACTCAACAGCAAAATGCTGGTAGTTGCATCCATTAAAAAAATAACTCCTCCAACTACCGGTTGGATAAAAGCGGCACGCACTGCTTTAGGCATGTCCTTACAGCAATTGGGTAACAAAATATCCATCACTAAGCAAAGCCTAGCAGATATTGAACGCAGGGAAAAAGAGGGGGCCATTACGCTTAAAACCCTGCGGGATGCTGCCAATGGTTTGGATATGGAACTGGTGTATGGTTTTGTTCCCAAAGATGGCTCAATAGATGCATTGATTGACCGTAAGGCAAAAGAACTGGCCACTCAGATTGTGTTGCGTACCTCCAATACCATGAAGTTAGAAGACCAGGGCAATTCCAATAAGCGTATTCAAAAGGCTATTGAAGAAAGGGCAGCATCTATTAAAAACGAAATGCCTAAAATTTTATGGGATTAGATTTAAACTACATAGATGGACAAACCCCCTTAGACGAAGAAGAGAAAGATGGACTGCTCATTCCTACCATTGCCACCCGTGGCGAGTTAGACGAGTTTGAGCAGCAGAATATTGAACAGGCAGTGCAATGGACATTAGGGCGTTCCTTTAAACCGGAGCTGATTTATACCGAAAACTTTATCCGTGCAGTGCATAAACGGATGTATGCCGATGTATGGGCATGGGCAGGTGAGTTCCGGAAAACCAATAAGAATATTGGGGTTGACAAATGGCAAATAACAACCGACCTTAAATACCTATTGGATGATACCAGGTATTGCCACGAAAACAATATCTACCCACCTGATGAAATAGCTGTACGGTTTAAGCACCGCATTGTAAGTATTCATTGCTTTCCAAACGGTAACGGAAGACATAGCCGTTTAATGGCCGATATTATCATCGAAAAAATATACAGGCAGCCTGTTTTTAGTTGGGGTGCAGCCAACCTTTCCAGCGAAGGCGATAACCGGACAGCTTACCTCAAAGCCGTTAAAACTGCCGATAAAGGCGATTACAGTTTGTTGCTGACTTTTGCCAGGTCATAAGGAAATGTAACCATCCATTATAAACATTTTCAAAAGTTTCATTTGGGGCTTTTTTGTTGCCTATACCTTTGCAACCATTACCCTCTTCCTGACTTCGTCATTTTTTTTGAATTTCTCAAAAACCGATGAAGTCAGGACAAATCCTATAAGCAGATTTATAATAAGCATTTCAAAAAGCAGTATAACGGTAAGCCTACTAAGCGTTATTTGAAACTATTGAAACAGGCTAAGGCCGGGGAGAGATTTCAGAAGAGATTTTGCTTATATCTTAGATTTATCTAACTCAGTAAAAGAAAGAAAGTTCCCCGCAGGCGTCACCCGATAGGGGATCCTGCGGTTAGAATTGATACATATTTATGTTAATTAAAACTCCTGTGCAGTACTATAAAGTAAAATCAATATCCTGTATCAAATACATCAGTACATATTGGTTGCAATAAGAGATGAACGAAGTAAAGAAGAAAAAGAGGGTGCCACCGGATTTCAGAGACGGGCTTTTTCTTCTGTCTTTCTTTTATTGGAACAGCTTCTAACATATTGAGCTATTAAAATTAGTCAGTACTCCGCGAAAACTCTTTTCCTCTGCGGCTCTGCGGTGAAAAAAATCTGGCTAATAACCGGGTTGCTTATTTCTTAACTATTATTAATAAACACAACCCCATCCTGTATCTCTGAAGCAAACTGCATGATGGATTTGGTTACAAATAATTCCTTTAATTGTTTTCTGATAGATTTGTATTGCGCATGCATGGGGCATGGCTGTGTTTCGGAGCATTGTTTTAAACCCAGTACACATTTTTCCAGCACCTCTTCTTCACCCATCGCCTCAAGGATAAAACGGACAGGCAGTTTTTTTGATCTTTCGGTTAGAAAAAATCCACCCCTGGGCCCCCGTACAGAGCTGATAATATGGCTGTCTTTCGACAAAGCCTGCAGGATCTTTGCCGTGAAAGGTTTGGGAGAATCTATGGCTTTGGCAATTTCGTCAATGCCCAGTTTATTGGCTTCAGAGCCTTTTTGTGCTATGTAAATAGTTGCCCTGATAGCATATTCAGTTGCTTTGGAAAACATACGTTTTAGTTTAGACAAGGAACGGGAATTGGGTGATGATATTTATGATTTAAAGATATTGTCATTCGTCCACTCAGCATAAGAATTATTGGTTTCATACAGTTTCAGATGAACCAGTCTTACACCTTCCGGAAGCCGGCTTTCAAGAGTTTGTTTAATGTATATCAGCAGGTTTTCTACAGTAGGTTCTGCTTTCCATATAACAAGGTTATCCTGTTTGGTAAAGCCGGGATGCTCTGCCAGGAATTTTTCAGACAGCAACAGGGCGTGATCAAATTTCCATACAACAGCGGCATTTACAATTTGTTTGATCTCGCCAAAATCAATGATAAAACCCGGTGCAGGAATATATTCTTCTTTGTCGTTAGCAGCAGAAACGCTCACGTGCAATTCGTAAGAATGGCCATGTATGTTTTTACAGGCACCCTGGTAACCATAAATGGCATGCGCCATTTCGAAATGGAAAATTTTAGTTAATTGAATCATTGGGGTATGAAGATTTAGTAATACATTTTTTTGCAATAGTCAGTTATAATAGTGCCTGGATATTTGTTTTCTGATCAGTTATGAACCAATTCTTTATCAATGGATATATGATCAGCAACAAACCAATGGTAAGTACTAACCCTGCAATAAAGAAAATAATAAAGAAGGGTCTTTGTTCCAGCATCATTACACTGAAAGGTATTTTTTCAGTACTCATTTGCCATTGCGCTTTTTGTATGCCTGCGGCGATCAGGCTTATCCAGAAAACAAACAAAGCAATATTGACTGTCCATAACGAAATTTTGAATTTTTTGTTTGCAGTGGCAGGCTGTTGTGGCGCTTGTATCAATATGTCGGAGGCAAATGCCAGTAACAGCAAACTGTTAATACCAATAGTAGCACCCATGGCATGTGCAACGGTAAAATGGGTGCCATGTGTATATACATTTATTGCAGGCACAGACAGGAGAATGGATAGTGCCAAAGTTAAGAATACCCATGCATCTGCAGCAAGCAACAAACTGTACGCTGCATAGTGTCCATATTTTTTTGCAATGTCCAGTGATGATTTCCATTGGTAAATGATCTTTCCAAAGATGAGCAGCTCTGTCATGCTAACTATATAACTCACATGTTTGATATAACTATGTGTAGGTAAAGTATAAATATGATGCCCCCAGTTGAACATCAGGTTAAACAGGCCTAAGAAATACATGAGGAATGCAAGACGTGTGCGACTGTACGATGGTGTACCTCTGATCTTCTCCATCAGGAAAATACTGCTTCCGTAAATAAGCATATTCCATGAACCTACCATTGAGCCATATGATTTCCATTGAATGGTCATATCATTCACAATATTATTTCTGAAATACGGGAAGATCCATAAATAGGATTCCAGGAAAGTAAATAAAAAGAATACAATGCCAGTGAGCCACATCCATACATACACAGGCTGATTTTTAAAACCGGGTACCGACCTCAAATAATTATACAGGAAGAGCAACCAGGCAATAGCAATAGGCAATCCAAGCACAGGAGGGAACTCCCAGTATTCCCTTCCACCAAATATCCCGGCGCAGTAAGAAATGACGATCAGCACAATACTGACAGAGAAAATATAGAATTGAATCCTGGCCAATAAAACAGAATAGATTTTTTTGCCTGTTGATTGCTGCAGGTAACTAAACACTGCACCACTGCTGCCTGTGATGATCCAGAAAAGAATGGCAGATACATGCAGCGGTCTTATCTTTTCAAATGAAAGAAACTGTTTTAAAAATCCGGGTACTATGTATTGGAGTGCGCCGGTTAATCCAAATAGCAATCCTGCCGAAAGAATCATCAATCCGGCAAGCATAAATATTTTTGGAATAGTCAGGTGTTTATTGCTCAATGGTTCCGTCTTTTTTTAGTTTAAAAGTTCTGGCATCAGAACTGCCTGAGGCATCAATGTTTTTGAGATAAGCCAGCAGGTTATTTATTTCTTCATCGCTCAAATGAAGATTTGGCATAATATCAGTTCCGCTTTTCATCAGCATTTTAATATAATCCGGCCCCCTGAATGAGTATACATTCGTAAGATCAGGACCCAGATAGCCACCCAGCCCATAAACCTGGTGACAGGCAGTACAATTGTAACGTTGCCATACCTGTTTTCCGTTACCTGCGTCGAGATTAACCGGGTACGATTTTACAGGTAATGAAGTATATAAATGGGCAGAATAGATGGAGAAAGCAGTCACCAATGTTGTAAGAATAATTCCCTTCTGAGTATCGGCCATAGTGCAAATAAATAAGGACAAAATTATCCTTATTTATTATATTTGCCCAATAATCCTGCTTAATGAACAAAAGAGGTTTACATGCAAGGCGTTATGCTCTAAGGATATTTTCTTATTTTCGCGGACCAAATCAGTATCCGGGGAATAGGAGTTGGCTAACAGTGCGGCGCTTCCTCTTTCATATAAAGACACATGCTATTTGGCGATTACAGTTCCTTTTTGTTATATTGAAATCGCAGATTCCTAAAAAGTATTCTTAGGTAAGAACTGAAATTGAATGAAGGTCTGGAAAGGTATGTTTGTGTGAGATTCCCGGATTTCGAGGACCCAGGCAGCATATTGCAAATAAAACCGGGTTAAAATTTGTACTTTTAACCACATCATATAAACATTATTATGATACAACAAAGTTTAATTGAGAAGCTGGAAGGATTTACTATCCCTGATGATTTAAAAAGAGCCGGTGTATATCCTTATTTCAGGCCTATTGAAGAGAACCACGATACTGAGGTAGTCATTGATGGCAGAAGGCTTTTAATGTTTGGGTCGAACAGTTATATGGGGTTAACCAACCACCCGAAGGTAGTAGAGGCGGCCAAAAAAGCGATTGATGTGTATGGCAGTTGTTGCTCGGGTTCCCGTTTCTTAAATGGTACCTCTCAATTACATATTGAACTGGAAGAGAGAATTGCTGATCATGTGGGTAAAGAAGCCGCTTTGATCTTTACAACCGGCTTCCAGGCTAATCTTGGTACCGTTGCCACTTTTACAGGAAGGAATGGTGTAATCATACTGGATGAACTGGATCACGCCTCTATTATTGAAGGCAGCAGGCTTTCTTTTTCCAAAGTGATGAAGTTTGCGCATAACAACATGGATCACCTGGAAAAAGTGTTACAGAGTATTCCGAATGATAAGATCAAGATGATTGTGATCGATGGCATCTTCAGTATGGAAGGTGATATCTGCAACCTGCCCGAAATTGCCCGACTCGCTAAAAAATACGAAGCATTATTAATGGTAGACGATGCACACGCATTTGGTGTGATCGGACAGAACGGTAAAGGAACAGCTAACCATTTTGGATTAACTGAGGATGTGGATATTATTATGGGTACGTTCAGTAAATCACTCGCCTCTGTTGGAGGGTTTATTGCCACTACATCTGAAGCCATTAATTATTTAAAGCACCATGCACGCCCAATGATATTCAGTGCAAGTGTGCCGCCATCTGCTGTTGCAGCCGCTTTGGCAGCGCTTGAAATTATACAGGCCGAGCCCGAACGCCAGGAAGCGCTCTGGAGTAATACGGCCTACATGGCAAATGCGTTGCAGGAACTTGGTTTTGATATCAATACGTCAAAAACTCCTATCATACCCATTTATATCCGGGATAATAACCTTACTTTCCAGTTTAATCAACGGTTATTTGAAGAAGGTATTTTTGTAAACCCTGTGGTATCGCCGGCAGTGAAAAGTGATGCGTCACTTATCCGTTTATCTATCATGGCCACTCATACCAGGAGTCAACTGGATGAAGCGCTTGATAAGATAGAAAAAATTGCCAATGAACTTCATGTATTTGAAATGAAGGAAATGTAAACCAGGGTTGATACCATGCTCATAAATTCCGGAGATGATTATTCTCTTATTTTCAAACTATCCGCATGAGTATTACCATCAGAGAAGTTACTTCGAAAGAGCAATTAAAAGCTTTCGTCAATTTCCCTTACACCTTATACAAGGATCATCCTTATTATGTTCCGCCATTACGCTTTGATGAAATGGCCACTTTGAAGAAAGATAAAAACCCCGCTTTTGATTATTGCGAGGCCCGTTACTGGCTTGCCTATAAAGGTAAAAAAGTGGTGGGAAGGGTTGCTGCCATTTTGAACAAAGCCTATATTGAAAAATGGAAAAATCAATATATGCGTTTTGGCTGGATTGATTTTGAGGAAGATGAAAATATCGCAAAAGCCCTGATTGCTGAGGTAGAAAAATGGGCCAAAGAAAAAGGCATGAAAGCGGTTCACGGCCCGATGGGCTTTACCGATCTTGACCATGAAGGAATGCTGGTTGAAGGCTTTGACCAGGTGGGTACACTGGCTGCTATTTACAATCATCCCTACTATCCCCAATTTATAGAGAAACTTGGCTATTCGAAAGATGCTGATTGGATTGAGTATAGGATAAAAGTGCCGGAGGCGATGCCGGAGAAACTGGAAAAAATGGCCGCCATCGTTGAAAAAAGACTGGGTCTGCATGTACTGAAAGCTAAAAAGGCAAAGGATATTCTCCCTTACGCCAAAGATATTTTTGAACTGATCAACGAAGCTTATTCAGAACTGTATGGCGTAGTTCCTTTAACCGAGAAACAGATCCGGTATTATACCAAACAATACTTCTCTTTTATCCGTCCCGATTTTGTGCCATTGATCCTTGACAAAGACGAAAAACTTGTTGGCTTTGGAGTTACCATGCCGTCACTTTCTGATGCATTGCAAAAATCAAAAGGAAGTTTATTGCCTTTTGGTTTTGTGCATATTTTAAAAGCGCTGAAGAAAAATGATCAGGCCGATCTGTACCTTGTTGCCGTAAAAAAAGCATTGCAGGGCAAAGGCGTTAATGCTTTGCTGATGTATGAAGTGTGCAAAGCATATGTAAAAAACGGGATCCGTTATGCAGAGTCGAACCCTGAACTGGAGGCGAATAAAAAGGTTCAGTCTATCTGGGAACATTTTGATGCTGTTCAGCACAAAAGACGGAGATGTTATATCAAACATTTATAACCCGTAACATTTCTGATGAAAAAAAATATCTTAATTACTGGTGCCAGCGGCTTTATTGGAAGTTTTCTTGTTGAAGAAGCCATCAGAAGAAATTACCAAACCTTTGCAGGCGTCAGGAAATCGAGTAACAGGGAATACCTTAGCGATCCCGGTATTCATTTCCTGGAACTGGATTTCAGTAATTATGATTCATTAAATAATAAACTTGCGCAATTTGCCAATGAATTTGGCCGCTTCGATTATATCATTCATACTGCAGGATTGACCAAAACAATTAACAAGGCAGATTTTGATGTTGTAAATTTTGAAAACACAAAAAGCTTTGTGAGGTCGTTGCAGGAAACCAACCTGGTGCCGGATAAATTTGTGTTTATCAGCAGCCTTGCTTCATATGGGCCGGGTACCAGTGCTGATCCTATCAGCTCTGCAAATGTGCAACGGCCTTTAACCGAATACGGCAAGAGCAAATTAAGAGCAGAACAGTTTTTACAGGATATTACCGGCTTCCCTTATTTAATTATCAACCCTACGGCTGTATACGGACCAAGAGATAAGGATTTTTATTTTCTGTTAAAATCAATTGCAAACCATCTGGAACTTTATATTGGAAGCAGCGAGCAGTTACTCAGTTTTGTTCATGTACACGATTTGGTTGAAGCAATATTTTTAGGAATGGAATCTGCTTCTTTTAATCAAAGCTTTCTTGTATCTGATTTGGAAACGTACACCTCTAAAAATGTGAACCGCTTAATAAAGAAAAACCTGAACAGTAAAACGGTTTCTATTGTGGTGCCTTCAACTATTGCCAGTGTGTTTGCTGTGTTCTCAGAGATCATTGGGCAGGTAAGAGGTAAAGTGCCAGTTGTAAACAGGGAGCGGTTGAAAGAGTTTAAAGCAAAAAACTGGAGTGTAGATTGTTCGGAGATTGCCAGTTTAGGGTATGAACCAAAATTTAAACTGGAAGAAGGACTTGTGCATACCATTGCCTGGTATAAAGAGCATGGATGGATAAAGTGATTAATGCTTTGCGTAATGAAATATGTTTAAACAATAGAATAAGTGCGTGAGGGTATGAAAAAAAAGAAAATTGAACTGTTATCGCCTGTGGGTTCTTTCGACTGTTTGCAGGCAGCCATCAATGGCGGTGCCGATGCCATTTATTTTGGCGTTGAGCAATTAAATATGCGGGCCAAATCGGTTAACGCATTCACTTTACACGATATTAAAGAAATTACGGCTGTTTGTAAAGCCAATCAAACCAAATCTTACCTCACACTCAATACGGTGATGTACGACCACGATATGCAATTGCTCCGCACCGTTCTGACTGAAGTAAAGAAACAGGGCGTTGATGCAGTCATCGCATCAGACCTTGCTGTAATTGCCCAGTGCAACGGATTACAGATACCGGTGCATATTTCTACACAGGCCAATGTGAGCAATATAGAAACAGTTGCCTTCTATTCCCGCTTTGCCGATGTAGTTGTATTGGCAAGGGAACTTACACTGAACCAGGTGGGGCATATCACCAAAGAAATTTCCAAAAGAAAGATCACAGGTGTTTCCGGAGATCCTTTAAAAATCGAAATTTTTGTACATGGCGCTTTGTGCATGGCCATCTCCGGCAAATGCTACCTAAGCCTGCATTCGCAGAACGCGGCTGCCAACCGTGGCGCCTGCACACAAAACTGCCGCCGCCCTTATACGGTAACAGATACAGAAACAAAAGAAGAGTTGCTGATCGATAATGAATATATCATGTCGCCCAAAGACCTGTGTACTATCAATGTGCTTGACCAGGTAATCAACAGTGGGGTGGATGTATTAAAGATTGAAGGCCGAAGCAAAGGCCCCGATTATGTTTATACTGTAACCCAATGTTACAGGGAAGCGATGGAGGCAATTGAAACCAATACGTACACTGAAGAAAAGATCGCGGATTGGATGCAACGTTTATCAACGGTATACAACCGTGGTTTCTGGGAAGGTTATTACCTGGGGCATAAAATGGGGCAATGGACCTCACATCCCGGTTCTGCCGCAACAGAGAAAAAAATTTATGTTGGTAAAGGCAGCAAGTATTATCCTAAAATAAAAGTAGGAGAGTTTATTGTAGAAGCCGGATCGGTTAAAGTGGGCGACACGCTGATGATCACAGGCCGTTCGGTGGGTATGGCAAAAGAAAAAATGGAAACGCTTACTGTAAATGGCGTAGAAGCTGCGATAGCAGTAAAAGGAGACAAGATCACTTTCCCGTTCGGCACTAAAATAACAGCAGGGGATAAAATTTATAAAATAGTAGACGCGGCAGATGCCTAAGATCATTCATTATCGTAATAAATGTATTGGTTGCGGTATTTGTTTTCAGATGCAACCTGAACTGTGGCGTATGTCGAAAAAAGATGGTAAAGCCAGTTTGCTGAAAGCTGTTGCCAAAAAAGATGTTTATATATTGGCTGTTAACGATAGTATTTATAACCAGACAGAGGAAGTGGCAAAAGCCTGCCCTGTAAAAATCATCCGGCTATCCTGAACGAAACCATACGCCAGTTTTTGCAGGAACAAACCTGCGCTTCTGTCTGCTGTGCAGATGAGGATGGTAACCCCTATTGCTTCAGTTGTTTCTACGCGGTTAATGCAGATGAAGGATTACTTTATTTCAAGTCATCTGCAGATACGCATCACGCTATACTGATGAAAAAAAATCCATCTGTAGCCGGTACCGTTTTGCCTGATAAACTGAATAAGTTAGTGGTAAAGGGCTTGCAGTTTGAAGCAACGGTTTTACACTTAGATCACGCTGCATTGCAAAAAGCTACCTCACATTATGTAAAAAAATATCCGGTATCATTAGCCATCCCCGGCGAAATATGGGCGCTGCAACTCAATACCATCAAGATGACAGACAGTTCCAAAGTATTTGGAAAAAAGACCACCTGGCGCCGCGATAAAAGTTAAAGTTTCAGTCGTACCGGTAATAAAAGACAAATTTATCCTTAATTATCTTACCTTCACTTATCTGAGCATTCATCGGTTTTGTAACAGCCGGTTTCTGTTTGTATCTCTAAGTAAACACAAGTGTTACCCTTTCAGTTATCGTTATTTTGCCCATGTATTCATCTCCACAACACAGGTTCCATATCCCGGTAATGGGAATAGCTTACACCATCGATTCTCCTGTTAAAGTTGCCCAATTTGGCATTGCATCTGTTATCTCAATTGTAGAAGACAAATTAGTTGAAATGATGCGCCGCCATTATTACCCAACCATCGGTTTGGTGTACGAGCCCATTTCTGCCAATGAAGAAAATTACAGGGAGAAACGGATCACCGATTACCTGAACCTCGTTAATACCATAGTGCAGGAGCAAATTCAAAAAATCCGCAAAGCTGCTTTTGAAGCAGGTTCTGAGATAGTTAAATATTTCGAGATGTTACCTGACGACAGTTCGCTGAAACAATTGTATCGCCAGATGATGTCAACAGATGATCAACCTGAAAAACAAAAAATAGAAGCCATTTTACGGGAACAGATCAAACCGGGCAGCATTGATGTAAACATCATGACCAAATTAGACCGGAATAAATTTGATAAGAATGGTAATATACTGGAAGATAGTTCTGAAGCGATCTCAGCACTGCGTGGATATGTAAAAAGTGATCTTGCAGATTCTGCAGTGATCTTCTCAGCGGGAATGAATCCACGTTTATACAATTACCTGGAAAACTGTAAAGAGTTTGAGGCTGATGAAAATGGTGTGTTTGCCAAAAGGGTAATTATAAAAGTGAGCGATTACCGCTCTGCATTAATTCAGGGAAAATACCTTGCCAAGAAAGGTGTATGGGTTAGTGAATTCAGGATTGAATCTGGTTTGAATTGTGGCGGCCATGCTTTTGCCACTGATGGTTATTTAATGGGCCCCATACTGGAAGAGTTTGTAACAAATAAGCAGGAATTGATCGATTCATTATTTGAGATCTATAATGCCGCGAGAGCGAGAAAGAACCTGCCTAAAATGGATACCCCGCATGAGATCCGCTTTTCCGTTCAGGGAGGTATTGGAACGCATGAGGAAGATGTTTTTTTGCACGATCATTACCAGATGAACAGCACAGGATGGGGAACCCCTTTTCTGTTAGTGCCCGAAGCCACTACTGTTGATGCCGATACCTTAAAACTTTTAAGTGAAGCTAAAGAAGAGGATATAGAGTTGAGTCATAATTCTCCATTAGGTGTCCGCTTTCATTACCTCAAAGGAACCTCTGCTGCCAAAGAAAAATCAGCACGGATAACAAGCGGAAACCCGGGCAGCCCCTGTACAGAGAAGCACCTTGCGCTGAACACAGAGTTTACAAAAGAACCTATTTGCACAGCCTCGCAGAAATACCAGAAACTGAAAATAGCACAGTTAGAAACACTTAACCTGCCTGAACCGGAATACAAAAAACAATTGACTGATATTCTGGATAAAGAATGTTTGTGCGTTGGGTTAAGTAATGCAGCAGCTATTAATACCAGCCAGACATTTGTTAAGAAACGCGATGCAGTAAATATTTGCCCCGGCCCCAATATTGTAAATTTCTCCAAAGTGGTGTCGCTGCAAACAATGACGGATCATATTTATGGCAGGCAGAATGTGCTTGCCAATGCAAACAGGCCCAATATGTTTGTTGCAGAACTGTATTTATATATTGATTACCTGAAAGAAGAATTGGCCGGCGATACAGATCCCGAACAGTTTTTGAAAAGGAAGAAATTCTACTATACCTTTTATCAAAATTTACGGAATGGTATTTCGTATTACAGGCAATTGCCCGGTATTGCTGCAACCCAACGGGAGCAATTTGCAAAAGACCTGTATTATGCCGATAAAGAACTGGATGTTTTGAATTACCGGTATGAGATCGGTAATACGAACTGATCATGTGTTCGATCAGCAGGTATTCCATAGTTTAATGAACCGGTATTAAGCCTTTGCCATCTCCTGTAATGCATTTACCAAAACATCCAGTTCGGCCACTGTTGTAAATACATTGGGTGTAATACGACATCCATGAACATTGATGTAATCTATGGCAACCGTGTAAATCTTATATTTCTTCAACAGGGTTTCAGCCATCAGCCCCGGTTTCATCCCGTTAATACCCACATTTGCAATCGCGCATCCGCGTGCCGGATCGGCCGGTGTATTAACCATCACATTCGGAATATGCCGCACCTTGCTTGTCCAGTATTGCTGTAAATAACGTAACCGTGCTTCTTTTCTTTCAGCACCTATTTTTTCATAAAAAGTAATTGCATCACTTACAGCCAGGTCGGTATGTACCGGAATGGTACCTGTGTGGTTTAATATGCTGATATCACCTTCATTTCTGGCCCCTTCTGCAAACAGCGGCCATATCCTATTAATGTTTTCTTTTTTTACATACAACATTCCTACACCAAGTGGTACACATAACCATTTGTGCAGGCTGGCGCCATAATAATCGCAGTGCAGATCGGGAATATTAAACCGGATATGGGCAAACGCATGGGCGCCATCTACCATTACCTGTACACCTTTGCTGTGGGCCATATCACATATTTTCCGGATGGGCAAGATCTGCCCGGTGATATTGATCATATGGCAAACCATCAGCAATTTTGTTTTATCGGAGATGGCATTGGCATATAGTTGCACGATCTCTTCATCAGAGACAGGATGATTAGGGATGGAAATAATTTTATTAACCGTTCCATGTCTTTTCGAAACCTGCTTAAACATTTCCAGCATCGACCCGTAATCCTGCTCAGCCATAACGGCTTCATCCCCCTCATTCCAATGAAATCCACTGATGACGGTATCGAGCGATTCGGTTGTATTCCTTGTAAGAATGAGTTCTTCGGCTGAACATCCTGCCACTGCAGCTACTTTTGAAGCCATATTCTTTTTATTTTCATGCTGCACTGTGCGCATATAATAGGCGCCCTGGTAATTAACCTCGCGTATATGCCGGATATAGTTTTCGAGTATCTCTTTTGGAAGAATATTATAGTATCCGCTCTCCAGGTTAATGTAGTCTGGTTTTAGATCGTATGCTCCTTTTATGCCTGCCCAGAAATCTTCATCCGCAGCAACTTCACCTGCTGTTAGTTTACTCACTTTCTCAATCCATGTATCCATAGCTGAAACTGATAAAGGAGCACTCAACCCGGCAAGCGCCAACCCTTTTAAGAAAGAACGTTTTTTCATAAGTACCTGTTAAGTAAATGAATGTACAAATAATCGGGGATTTGTTCAAGCAGATCAATTTAATGGTAACTTTATAGGAGAGATTTAACCTGCTGCTATATGTCATTTATAGATTACTATCAGATACTGGGCATTAGTAAAAACGCAACGGAAGACGAGATCAAAAAAGCCTACCGGAAATTAGCCAGAAAATATCACCCCGATGTGAATCCCAACGACAAAGAAGCCAATAAAAAATTTCAACAGATCAACGAAGCCAACGAAGTATTAAGCGATCCGGAGAAAAGAAAAAAATACGATAAGTATGGTGAGAACTGGGAGCATGGCGAAGAATATGAGAAGGCCAGGCAGGCACATGGCAGGTCTGCCAATGCCGGTGGTCAGTATTACTCCGGCGGATTTGATGAATCGGATTTTTCTGATTTTTTCGGTTCAATGTTTGGCGGGCAGGCAGGCGGGGGCAAAAGCCGGCAGGTAAAATTCAGGGGCCAGGATTTTAACAGCGAAATGCAGCTTAGCTTAACAGATGCATATACCACTCATGCGCAAACTATTTCTGTTAATGGAAAAAATATCCGCATAACTATTCCCGCAGGTATTGAACATGGACAAACCATTAAGTTAAAAGGATACGGCGGCAAAGGTGTAAATGGTGGCCCCGATGGCGATCTTTATATTAGTTTCTCTATTGCCAACGACCCTCATTTTAAACGTTCGGGAAACGATTTGTATACCACAGTAAACCTTGATCTTTATACCGCTGTACTTGGTGGCGAAATAACTGTTGATACTTTAAGCGGGAAGATCAAACTGATCATCAAACCGGAAACACAGAACGGAACTAAAACAAGGGTAAAAGGCAAAGGGTTTCCGGTATATAAAAAAGAAGGACAATTTGGTGATCTCTATGTTACCTATGCTGTTAAAATACCAACCGGTTTAACAGACAGGCAGAAAGAATTATTTGCCGAACTGGCCCGGTTATCCAAATAAAACAATTGCTATGGAAAAGCAGGAATTGATACCAATAGCTGTTTTTTGCCAACAATATGGTGTAGCAGTTTCATTCATCAGCTCCATGCAGGAATCGGGATTGATAGAGGTTACAGAAATCAATGAAATACAATACCTGACCTTTAATGAATTAGCGGAAGCCGAAAAACTGGTAAGGTTACATGTTGATCTTGACATAAACCCGGAAGGCGTAGAAGTAATAGCCCATTTATTACGACGTCTTGTGCAGCGGGAAGCCGAAATACAGTCGCTCGAAAACAGGTTGCGTTTTTATGAAAAGAATGACACATTCAATATATGATATGAACCGGCTTGATTTTCCTGAATGGAGCAATCAAAAGGTATGTCAAATAAAACAGTGAGTCTTGAACCCTGCACAAAATTTTAATTAAATTGTTGTATTGTATTTGGGGTTGATTTGATTCAGAGACCGGATCGCTAATAACGAATGAGAAGCAGAAAAAACTTTTTTCAGAAAATTACTAAACAACTGCGTGTGCTTGGCCCCGGCCTGGTAACCGGCGCCAGTGATGACGACCCCTCAGGCATTGCAGCCTACTCGCAGGCAGGAGCGGGATTTGGTTTGGCCACTTTGTGGACGGCCTTATTAACCTTCCCGTTAATGGCTGCCATCCAGGAAATGTGCGCCAGGATAGGGATGGTTACAAACGAGGGGCTTACAACCACACTCAAAAGAAGATATCCGAAGGTTATTCTGTATATCATGATGCTGTTCAGCTTCCCTGCAATTACACTTAATATAGGGGCAGATATACAGGGTATGGGGGCCGTGGCAAATTTATTGTTTCCGCGGGTGCCCGTGTTTGCTTTTAGTGTGGGATTTACAGCGATACTTATATTTTGCATCATAAAATTTCCCTATCAAAAAATTGCGGCAATTCTAAAATGGCTGTGCATGATTCTGCTATTGTATGTTTTGGTTCCTTTTTTAGTACATGTAGACTGGGCAGATGTTATCAGACACACTTTTATTCCAACGATTGAGTTAAATAAAGAATTCTTTGGCATACTGGTGGCTATTCTTGGTACCACTATTTCTCCTTATTTATTTTTCTGGCAGGCCACTATGGAAGCTGAAGATATAGCGCATAGCCGCAGAAAGATCATCATCAACAAACAGGTGTTAAGTAAGATGAGAACAGATGTTGACCTGGGTATGCTGTTTTCAAATGTGGTTATGTTCTTTATTATTCTTACAACTGGTACCGTATTGTATACAGCAGGCATCAGGCAAATTGATACAGTAGACCAGGCCGCAAAAGCCCTTGAACCTTTGGCAGGTAAATTAACTTACCTGCTGTTTGCCTGTGGTGTAATTGGCACAGGGTTTCTGGCCATACCTGTATTGGCAGGATCATTATCTTATATCATCGCTGAAACCCTGAGACTGCCTAAAGGACTCGATAAAACATTTAGTGAAGCAAAAGGATTTTATATAACCATTATTGTGTCGCTGATCATCGGACTATCTATGGATTTTCTTGGGATCAGCCCCATTAAGGCATTGATTTATACTGCCATTTTATACGGATTAACCGCGCCGGTTTTAATCGCCATCATTTTGCACATATCCAATAATAAGAAAGTAATGGGAAAATTTACCAATGGGCTTCTTTCAAATGTAGCCGGAGGCATTACGTTAGTACTTATGACCACCGCTATTATTGCGATGATCTATTTGCAGGTGGCATAAGTGTGGGCTGGTAAAGTAGTAGTGTATAGAAAAAAAACTCGCCATCCTTCGTGTCCCCGCGCCTTCGCGGTAAAACTATTTCAGCCACGAAGACACAAAGACGCAAGGGTACGCAAAGTGTATACACATGTAAGGATGTAATTTTTTTACGGAGACGATAAATAAATTATAATGAAACTGATTATACAATTATTACTGATAACGTGTATGGGAACAGTTACCTATGGACAGAACGGAAACAAAAACAGGGATACATTGCTGCGCAACATTCAATCTGAACTTGGCAGTCAGAAAGGATTTTTTGCACTGGCATTTAAAGACCTCGCTACCGGAGAAACAATTACATGGAATGAGCATGAAAGTTTCCATGCTGCAAGTACCATGAAAACACCTGTGATGATAGAAGTGTTTAAGCAGGCGGCTGAAGGCAATTTTTCGCTTACAGATTCTGTGATGGTGAAGAATGAATTTAAGAGCATTGTTGACAGCAGCAGTTATCAATTAAATCCTGCAGATGATAGTGAGCAGGAATTATATAAACTGGTTGGCACCAAACAACCACTGTCCAGTATTGTTTACCAGATGATCATCATGAGCAGTAATCTCGCCACTAATATCATAATGGAAATGCTTGACGGCAAAAAAGTAACGCAGACAATGCGCGGGCTGGGCGCAAAAGATATTCAGGTATTGCGTGGCGTGGAAGACGGTAAAGCTTTTGCCAAAGGACTAAATAATACCACCACTGCTTATGATCTGATGGTGATATATGATAAAATGGCCAGCCATCAGATCATCAATTCAAAAGCCTGCGATGAAATGATTCGGGTTTTGTTTGATCAGAAACACAACAGCATAATCCCTGCGCTTCTGCCTAAAGAGGTTAAAGTGGCACACAAAACAGGTTCTATAACCGGCGTTCATCACGATTCGGGTATTGTGTTCTTACCGGATGGGGCAAAATACGTTCTGGTACTACTTTCCAAAAACCTTGAAAGCGATCGGGATGCCACCGGTGCTATGGCCAGGGTATCAGCAATGATCTATCAATATGTGATAGCAAACCGATGATTGGCTATCTCACCTGCCTGATAATAAAAAGTTTATCCCCCTGTTTATCCATCATAAGGGGATGTCTCGTCCCGTGCGTAGATGATCGCTGCCAAAAATTTTCCACAGCAAAGGGTTCCGCAAAGGTTTGCGGGAATAGATGGAACAATTAGAAAGGAGCGGAACACCTTTATATATATACATTTAGTTTGAGAAGGGAGGAAGGGCTGTGATAACTATTAATAAGTTCCGTGCATCATTTATGAGAGAACGGTGGTCATACTACCCGTGGCTAAGAATCAGGAAGTTATTGCAGCGTTGAGGCAAAAATTTTTTTAAAAAAATATTACGAAAAATTTGTTTTGAAATAAAAATGTGTACTTTGTACACGCTTAATAACCAATAAACTGCCAACTATGAATTTTTCGAAGCTTGTCAGGCCCATGCTCATGGGCTTAGTCGCTTGCTTGTGCGTTATCTCGTCGCAAGCTCAAAACAAAACAATTTCCGGTAAAGTAACAGACTCAAAAGACGGATCACCCCTGGTAGGTGTTTCAGTGGTCGTAAAAGGATCCCAAACAGGTGCCCAAACAGGTGCTGATGGTACTTTCAAGATCTCTGTGCCTTCATCAGCCAGATCATTAACGATCTCGTTTATAGGTTTTGGTACACAGGAAGTAAGTATTCAGAACAAAACATCAGTGGATGTTGCGCTGAAAGCCACCAATGAACAACTGAGTGAGGTTGTTGTAATTGGTTACGGTACAAGAAAACTTAAAGATGCTACCGGCTCGGTTGTTTCTTTAGGTGAGAAATCTTTTAACAAAGGTGTTATTTCTTCTCCTGAAGAACTGTTCCAGGGTCGTACCGCTGGTGTAAGTGTTACACCTTCCAGTGGAGAACCAGGTGCCGCTCTTAATATTAATATCAGGGGTACCAGTTCAATCAGAAGTAACAACAATCCTTTATTTGTTGTGGATGGTGTTCCATTAGATGGTGGTGGAACTTCAGGAACTTCAAGCGGAATTGAAGGATCTTCAACTCCTAAAAACCCGTTAATCTTCTTAAATCCTAACGATATTGAGAACATCAGTATCTTAAAAGATGCCTCTTCTGCTGCTATTTATGGTGCAAGAGGTGCCAATGGGGTTGTGTTAATTACTACTAAAAGCGGTAAAGGAAAAGGCGGTTTCACTTTTGGTGCTACCACCAGTATTTCCAAAACTGCTAAAAGATATGATCTTTTAAACGCCCAGGATTTCCTGTTAGGTGTTAAAAAAGCGAATGTGGATGCAGGTACAGATCCTGCCAGCGCTGCTGCAGCGGTACTGTCTGTTGATAAGGGATATAGCACCAATTGGCAGGATGAGATTTTCCAGACAGGAATATCTCAGAACTATAATGCTGGCTGGGGCTTTTCAAAAAAAGGAACCTCACTGCGTATCAGCGGTTCTTATGATGATCAAAAAGGTATCGTAAAAACCAGTGGTTTAAAAAGACTGACTTCAAGAGTTAACTTCTCTCAGAAATTTTTAAATGACAAATTTAAATTTGATGCGATTGTTACATATGCAAATGTAAAAAACCAATACGCACCTAATACCAATAATGCCGGCTACCAGGGAAGTTTGATCGGTGCTGCCATTACATTTAACCCAACTTACCCTGTATACAATCCGGATGGTTCTTTCTTTGATCCTTTGGATGGTAACAGGAATCCTGCAGAAATGCTTTCTTATTTTACAGATAAGGACAATCTGAACCGTTTCTTAACCAATTTAAGTTTGAGCTGGGCTATTACCAATGGCTTAACTTATAAAGTTACTTTTGGTTATGATAACTCTAAGAGTGAAAGAAAAGGGTTTGCTGACCCGCGTTTAAGTCCTAATGCATTTGGTGGTACCAATGGCATTGGTTCTGTTAACCTGAATAACCCGATTAATGGAAATGGAAGAGGATTTAAACAAAATTATTCTTTAACTACAACCCTGATTGAGCATACGCTTAACTATGAAAAAGGGTTTAAAAACGGAGGCCAATTAAGTGCTGTTGCCGGCTTCTCTTACCAAACCACTAAAAATTTCCAGGATAACCGCGTGTATTGGGGACTTTCTTCACCTGTCGTAAAACCAACAGATGTATTTGTTCAGGACCTGTCTAAATTCACCAACAATTCATGGCAGACCGGAGATAGCAGTAAATATGATATGCAATCTGTATTTGGTCGTTTGAACTATAGTCTTCAGGACAAATACTTCTTAACGGCTACTGTGAGGGTGGATGGATCTTCAAGATTTGCTACTGGTAATAAGTATGGTACATTCCCATCATTTGCTGCCAAATGGAAATTGAGCAACGAAAGTTTTGCTGCAAATTCTATTAGCAAAATCTTTAATGATTTCAGTATCAGAGCTAACTATGGTATTACCGGTAACCAGGAATTTCCTAACTACGCTTCTTTAGCTATTCAGCAAACTATTCTTGGATCATCAACTATTATTTCTAACTCTAATCCTAACCTGAAATGGGAGTCAACTACCACTACTGGTGTTGGATTAGATTTCGCTTTATTTGATAACAGGTTAAGAGGTACTGTTGATTATTTCAAGAAATCAACCAAAGATCTTTTGTTCCTGGCTTCTTATCCTCAGCCAGCCGCTTCTGCCAACAGATGGGTTAATCTGCCCGGTACAGTGGTTAATACAGGTTTAGAACTTGGATTAGATTTCCAGGCTATCAGAAGAAATAAAGGTTCTTTCAGTTGGGATATTAATTACAATATGACATTCCTGAAAAACAGGGTGCAGGATTTTGGACAAAACTCAGTTATTACAGGAGCTGTTAACGGACAAGGTTTATCTGGTGCCTATGCACAAACCATTGTAAATGGCTCACCTTTATTTACATGGAAAATGCCTGTATTTCTTGGATTTAACGGTAACGGAGATGCACGTTACGCTTTCGGCGCACAGGATCAACTGCTGGGTAGTGCATTACCAACCTTTACTGCAGGTTTAACCAACAGCTTTACATGGAAAAGATGGAGTGCAAGCATTTTTGCAAATGCTGTTCGCGGCTTTTATGTGTACAACAATACAGGTAACGCCTTATTCCTGAAAGGAAGTTTGAAAACTGCGCATAATGTTACTTATGCAGTTGCAAACAGTTCTGAAGACCCAATTAACCCAGGCAGCGTTTCTTCACGCTTCCTTGAAAAGGGTGATTTTATCAGATTATCGAATGTTAGTTTGAGCTATTCATTTGCGATAAAGAGTACTGTTATTAAATCTTTATCAGCATCATTGTCTGGACAAAATCTTTTGTTAATCACCAATTATTCCGGGCTGGATCCAGAAGTGAATGTAGACCATCAGTTAAATGGTATTCCTTCACGTGGGTTTGATTATGCAGGTTATCCAAAAGCAAGAACATACACAATCGGATTAAATATTGGGTTTTAATTTAAACAACACTTAAAATGAATTTTGTCATGAAAGCCATAAAAAATAATCAATTATTCATTCCGTTATTTGTTCTCTTTACGAGTATCGGAATGTCATCCTGCACCAAGCTGGATGAAACGCTATATGGTACAAAAAGCCTGGCTACCACTTCGGGTGGAGCCGCAACACCCGGAAATTTGGCGGGTGTATATAACCAGTTAAACCAACTGCCTGGCCAGGGTAACTGGTTTGCCATGCAGGAACACACTACCGATGAACTGTTAGGACCAACACGTGGTACTGACTGGGATGACTTTGGTACATGGCGCAAACTGCATTTGCATGCATGGGATGGTAACCACAACCAGATCAATGATACCTGGAATGGTTTAAACGGAGCCTTGTTTCAGGCAACTTTGCTGGCAGAAACAGCTTCTGGCCAAACAAAAGCTGAAGCGCAGTTTATCAGGGCCTATTTTGCTTATTTAGTATGTGATCTTTGGGGACAGGTTCCTTACAGATCAGCTACAGATGGTGCTGATGTAGTGCCAAAAGTATACAGCCGTTCTGAAGCAGTAACTTTTATCCTGGCTGATCTGGATGCTGCAATTGCTGCTTTACCAAGATATACCAAAGCAACAAGAGGTAAAGCAACCAAAGAAGCTGCTGAGTTTTTGAAAGCAAAACTGCTGCTGAATAAAGGAGTATACACACAAAATCCTGCTCAACCAGCTGGTCCGTTCACTTTTGCCCAGGCAGATATGAATACAGTTATTGCATTAACCAATGATATCGCAAGTAATGCCGAATTAGCTATCTCTAATTACTATTGGGATAATTTTAAATGGGATAATGGTGCAAAATCAAGTGAGCTTATTTTCACCCGTTCAAACGCCGATGGTATCAATGTAGTTTGGGCTACTTGTATGGGATTCCATTACAACCAGGCACCTAGCGGATGGAATGGTTTTACTACCCTGACTGATTTTTATAACAGTTTTGAGGATGGCGATGTGCGTAAAGGCGATGCTATTCCGGGCTATACAGATAAAGTAGGTAGCAAGGCTGGATTCCTGGTTGGTCAAATACAGGGTCCTCAGGGAGGAAGTGTCGGCAATCCATTGGTTGATCTGAAAGACAGAAGTGGAAACCCGCTGAAATTTACTTCAGATGTAAGCTTGTTCTTCTCTTCAGAAACCAAAGGTATACGTACAATGAAATACCCGCTGGACCCTTCTACTATCAATGGTGGAGGCTGGTCAAGTGCCAACGAGTTTGTATTCTTCCGTTTCTCTGATGCCCGCTTAATGAAAGCAGAAGCTATTTTAAGAGGCGGTGCTGATGCTGAAACTCCATTGGCTATTGTTAATGATATACGTGCTAAAAGAGGGGCATCTGCTCTGACTTCAGTTACGCTTAACAATTTACTGGCTGAGCGTGGAAGAGAGCTGTACCTGGAAGCATGGAGAAGAAATGACCTGATCCGATTTGGTAAATTCAACGACCCTGTGGGTGAAAGACCTGCTAAATCTGATCCTACTAAAGTAGTATTCCCTATTCCTACTGTAGCAGTTTCTTCAAATCCTAATCTGAAACAGAACGTAGGATACTAGGTTAGATTGTTTTTATAATTTGTTTAAAAGAGGTTGTGTTTATTAATACAACCTCTTTTTGTAATTTTAGACATGTACAGATTCAAATCTCCGCTGCTTTTTTATTGTATATTTCTTTTATTGTTATCATCCTGCCACCCGGCCAATAGCGATGGTGAATTATTCGAGTTGAAAAAAAACACCGGGATTAATTTCATAAATACTGTTCAGGATAGCAAGGCGATGAACATTTTTAATTACCGGAATTTTTATAACGGAAGTGGAGTTGCTATCGGTGATATTAATAACGATGGTTTGGCAGATGTTTTCTTTACTGCCAATCAGGGTAAAAATGAGTTGTACCTGAATAAAGGCGATTTCCGGTTTGAAAATATTTCAGCTAAGGCTGGATTTGTTGATAAACAGCAGTGGAGTACCGGTGTGGTTTTAGTTGATATTAATAATGATGGCTGGCTGGATATTTTTGTGAGTAACGCCGGTAATATGCTGAATGCCGATTTGCGCAAGAACCAACTTTTTATCAACAACCACGATTTGACTTTTACAGAATCTGCAGAGAAATACGGATTAGCCAATACCGGCTATACAACGCAGGTTTCTTTTTTTGATTATGATGGAGACGGTGACCTGGACTGTTTTATGATTAATAACAGCCCCATCCCCGTAAACACCTTGAACTATGCAAATAAAAGGGAATTACCTGCACAGAACTGGGATGTTCCTGATATGCTGAAGGGTGGCGGTGATCATCTGTTTAGAAACGATAATGGAAAATTTTCTGAAGTGTCACAACAGGCCGGAATTCATGGCAGTCTGATAAGTTTTGGATTGGGTGTAACAATAGGTGATGTAAATGGCGATGGCTGGCCGGATGTTTATGTTTCTAATGATTTTTTTGAGAGGGATTACTTATATATTAACCAGCAAAATGGCACTTTCAAAGATGAGTTGGAAAACAGGGTGCAGCATACAAGTTTAGCTTCGATGGGAGCTGACATGGTTGATATTAATAATGACGGTTTCCCGGATCTATTTACAACAGATATGCTGCCCTTTGACAATTTCCGCCTGAAAACAACTACTTCGTTTGATAATATTGATGCATACAGGTTAAAAGAAAACTCAGGTTTTTATCACCAGTTTATGCAAAATACTGTTCAACTTAATAATAAGAATGGCAGGTTTATGGAGATAGCCAATTATAGCGGAGTACCCGCTTCTGATTGGAGCTGGGGTGGATTAATGTTTGATGCAGATAACGATGGGTACTCAGATTTATATATCTGCAATGGGATCTATCACGATTTAACCAACCAGGACTTTATTGATTTCTTTGCGAATGATATTGTACAAAAAATGGCCATTACCGGGAAGAAAGAAGAAGTAGATGATATTATCAATAAAATGTCATCTACACCTCTAAAAAATAAAGTTTACAGAAATACCGGTAAGTTAAAATTTGAAGATGCAGGAGATAAGTGGGGATTTACACAACCATCTTTTTCAAATGGCGCTGCATACGGAGATCTTGATAATGATGGTGACCTGGACCTGGTAGTAAATAATGTTAACCAGCAGGCGTTTGTTTATCAAAATAAGAGCATCGAAAAAAATAAAACTAATTATATCGCTTTCTCTTTAAAAGGATCAGCTAACAATACATTCGCCATAGGTGCCAAAATCAAAGTATTTACCGGCGATCAGATACTGAGCAGGGAAATTATTCCGAGCAGAGGGTTTCAGTCATCTGTTGACTATAAAGCAATTATTGGATTAGGAAAAAACGCAAGTATCGATTCGGTAAAAATTATCTGGCCCAACAGAGTGACAAGTAATTATGGAAAACTTGGTATTAATAAAGTACATGCACTAACACAACCAGGAGCCGGCGCACCTCTTTACCAGCCTGAAATTAAAAAAACGCAACCAGTATTAAAATCAATAAAATCCGGATTCGATAAACATGAAGAGGATGATTTTATAGAATTATACTCAGAAAGAAATATCCCGCTTATGCTTTCTAAGGAAGGTCCGAAAGCAGCAGTAGGTGATGTTAACGGAGATGGGTTGCAGGATGTTTATATCTGCGGTTCAAATAACAAAGGTGGTCAGTTATACCTGCAAACCCCGGCAGGATCATTTGCAAAGAAGAGTGTTAAAGCTTTCCAGAATGATGCAGGTATAGAAGGTACAGCCTGTTTATTTTTTGATTGCGATGGTGATGGTGACCTGGACCTGTTTGTTGGCGCCGGCGGAGATCGCCAACTGCCCAACAGCAATTTAATGCTGAACCATTTGTATAAGAATGATGGCAAGGGAAACTTCACTTCAGTGCCTGATGCCTTTAAAAATACAAATGCCAATATGGCAATCGCACTTGCTTTTGATTTTGATAACGACGGTGACCTGGATTTGTTTATTGGTGGAAGAAATGCCCTGCATCGTTATGGGGCTAATCCAACGAGTTTACTATTGGTTAATGACGGCAAGGGCAATTTCGCAGATATTACCCGGGAAAAAGCGGCACCGATTGCTTCTATTGGAATGGTTACCGATGCGGTTTGGGCAGATATTACAGGAGACGGGAAAGAAGAACTTATTATCGTGGGAGATTGGATGGCGCCCCGTGTTTTTTCGTATGCCAATAGTGTTTTCCGGGAAATTTCTACAAACTTATCTCAGATGTTTGGATGGTGGAGATCAATTGCAGTTGCAGATTTGAATGGCGACGGGAAAAAGGATTTAATGATTGGAAACATTGGTGAGAACGGTTACCTGCATCCAACAAAAGAAGAACCCGTAAAACTCTGGGTAAATGATTATAATTCGAATGGCAATATCGAAAAAATACTTACACGCACTATCGATAAAAAAGATGTTACCGTGTTCTTAAAACACGATATGGAAGAGCAAATCCCTTCTTTGAAAAAGCAAAATCTAAAACACGAAATATTTGCCAATAAATCTATCCAGGATTTGCTTCCTGCCGACATAATAAAATCATCTGTTGTAAAAACATTTAATTATTGCAGCTCTATTATTGCATGGAATGATGGTAATGGACATTTTACCATAGAGAAAATGCCTGCCGCAGTTCAGTTCTCTTCTGCAAACGTTATCCATTGCACAGATCTGAATAATGATGGCAAGCCGGATATTATAATAGGTGGGAATGAATTTGGTTTCCCGCCGCAATTGGGGAGAATAGATGCAAGTTTCGGCTCATTACTATTGAACCAGGGGAATAAACAATTTAAAGTGCTGGATTATAGTGAGTCTGGACTGGAAATTACAGGGCAGGTCAGGGATATTAAAGAAATTAAAACAGCTGCCAAAAGAAATATACTTTTTCTGCGTAACAATGAATACCCCGTTCTTTTCGAAATTGCATCGCCTGTTTTGTCTTCTGCGGGAACATTAAAAAGGTGAGTATGCAAAAAAATAGTTGTTCTGTCGTGCACATTTTAAAATCTCTTTGCGTAATAGCAGGACTATGCATTATATTATCTGCCTGCAAACAAAAAGAAAAGCAGGAACTGTTGTTTACTACACTTGATCAAAAGGAAACGGGATTAACGTTTACCAATCAAATGCATCCAACACCCCAGTTCAATTTATTTAAATACATGTATTACTATAACGGTGCAGGTATTGGTGCAGGTGATTTTAATAACGACGGGAAAGTAGATCTGTTCTTTACGGCTAACCAGGGCAATAATGCAATTTTTTTGAATGAAGGGAATCTGCACTTTAAAGATGTAACAAAAGAGGCAAACATACCACAGGATAGTGCATGGAATACAGGCGTATCCGTTGTAGATGTTAATAATGATGGATTACTGGATATATATATATGCCGCGTTGGTCACTTTGATTTATTGCAAGGGAAAAATCAACTTTTAATTTGTAAGGGTATCAGGAATGGTATCCCGTTTTACGAAGATGAGGCGGGGCAATATGGATTGGATTTTTCAGGTTTTAGTACACAGGCTGCGTTCTTCGATTATGATGGAGATGGTGATCTGGATATGTTTTTATTGAATCACTCGGTAAATCATGAAGCCCGATATGCACCGCGTGCCGGCTTTTTAGGAACCTATGATTCACTCTCCGGTGATCGTTTGTATAGAAACGATGGCGGGCATTTTACCGATGTAACAAAGCAATCTAAAATAAACAGTTCTGCTATCAGCTATGGATTGGGAGTTGCAGTTGCAGATATTAACATGGATGGATGGCCTGATTTATATGTTGGGAATGATTTTCATGAAAACGATTATTTGTATATCAATCAGCGCAACGGAACATTTGCTGAGGAAAATAACAGGCAATTAATGCATACCAGTCAATTCTCAATGGGGGTTGATATTGCTGACGCCAATAATGATGGCTATCCTGAAATAATTTCGATGGATATGCTGCCCTCTGATCCGGCTATTTTGAAAAGATCTTTGGGCGAAGATGATTATGATATTTTTCAAAACAAATTGAGCTTTGGCTATAATTACCAATATGCGCGCAATAATCTCCAGTATAACAGGAGGAATAATCATTTCAGTGAAACCGGTTTTTATTCGGGCGTGTATGCAACAGATTGGAGCTGGGCACCTTTATGGGTGGATTTTGATAATGATGGTTTGAAGGATCTGTTTATTTCTAATGGCATCCCTAAACGGATGAATGATATCGATTACATCAATTTCGTTTCTAGTGATGAGGTACAGCAAAAACTCCGGGAGAACAGGTTGGATGAAAAAGACATGTCGCTGGTAAACAAATTTCCCGAGATAAAGATCCCTAACAAATTTTATCATAATACAGGGAATCTTCAGTTTGAAGACATGGATGCCTCTATTGGGAACAGTATACCTACATTTTCGAATGGAGCGGTGTATGCAGATTTAGACAATGATGGTGACCTGGATGTGATTGTAAATAATATCGACGCCCCTGTTTTGGTTTATGAAAATAAGAGCAACAATAAAGGCGACAAGCCATTTGTTGAGATTAATATAAAAGGCACAGAGAAGAATATCAATGCTGTTGGGGCCAGGGTGGTGTTGTTTGCAAATAATGGCATAAGAACATATGAGAAAAATCCGGCAAAAGGTTTTCAATCCAGCATGGAAATACCATTACACATTGGGATAGCAAATACAAAAATTGATTCTGCATTCCTGATTTGGCCCGACAATAGTTTTCAAAAAATTGATATTGTAAAAGCGCAATCACATCTTTCATTTACTTACCGGCAGCATCTGCCAAAATTCAACTATGCAATCATAAGTTCTTATAAAAAGCAAGAAGCAGCGCCTGTGCAGGATATTACTTCGCAAACGGGATTAAATTACCTGCATCATGAAAACTCATTTGTAGAATTTAATCGTGAGTTTTTAATCCCTCATATGGTGTCAACAGAAGGCCCGGCATTAGCTGTGGCCGATATAAATCATGACGGATTGGAAGATGTATTTATCGGGTCTTCTAAAACGTTTCATAATGCGATCTTCCTGCAGCAATCCAATGGTAAGTTTGTTAAGTCAAAACAGCCTTCTATGGCACTGGATAGTATGTATGAAGATGTAGATGCCAATTGGCTGGATGTAAATAATGATGGAAACCTTGACCTGGTTATTGCAGGCGGTGGAAATGAATATTATGGAAAAGATGAACATTTGCTTCCAAGGGTTTATCTGAATGATGGCCGGACCAATTTCAAAAAACTGGACAATGCATTTAACAACGTATTTGTTACTCAATCCTGTGTTGTTCCCTTTGATTTTAACGGTGATGGGTTTGTAGATTTATTCATTGGAGGAAGAGTTGTTCCCTGGGAATATGGCAGCGTGCCACGGTCGTATTTATTGCAAAATGATGGCACAGGAAAATTTGTTGATGTAACAGAGAAATATTCCAAAGAACTTGCCGGTATCGGAATGGTTACTCAGGCTGTGTGGGTTGATATAAATAGCGACGGACAAAAAGACCTGGTTGTTTGTTGCGAATGGGGTGGTATTACGGCATTCATCAATCACAAAAAATCTTTTGAAAGAAAAGAATTAACCAATAAAAAAGGCTGGTGGAATTTTGTACTGCCTGTAGATATTAATAATGATGGCAATATAGATCTGATTGCCGGAAACCTTGGGTTAAACTCGCGCCTGCATGCAAGTGAAAAAGAGCCGGTTCGGTTATATTACAACGATTTTGATAACAACGGGAAGAAAGAACAAATACTCACTTATTATCTGAACGGGAAAGAAATTCCATTTGCCAACAAGGATGAGCTAACCAGGCAAATACCGGTTCTCAAAAAGAAATTTCTATATGCCGCAGATTTTGCAAAGGCCTCGTTGGAGGAGATCTTTTCCGGTGAAAAACTGAAATCATCCCGGCTGTTAACTGCTGATTATTTTTCAAATGTAGTTTTAATCAATCATGGAAATCTGAATTTCAGCACAGAAGCATTGCCATGGGAAGCACAATTAAGTTCTTTACGTGATGCAATAATTGTTGATGCTAATGGCGACAATCTCCCGGATATTTTATTGGCCGGGAACTATTATGATAATAATATCCAGATGGGACGATACGACGCCGATTACGGCACCCTGCTGATTAACAAAGGCAATGGAAAATTTGCAACAGAGAATTTGAATGGGTTACAGATAAAAGGCCAGGTAAGACATATCAAACCTATACAGATTCAAAAGCAGTTGAGTTTTGTACTTGCCAAAAACAATGATTCAATCCAGGTCATTCAATTTAAAAAACCGGGTACTTTAAAATAGTAACCCATTTGCTCGTGTCCGTTTCTTTGTACCTGTCTGTGATCAGTAGCTGGAATGGAGTGGCAGGGGATGTCTTATTATAGTCAAGCACGTAATTTTTTAAAGAAGCTTCGCCGGTAGAAATAGCGGATGGACCACCAACCACTTTGGCTTCTAAAATATTTCCCAGTACCATTTTCTTAATGATGATATCGTCTTTTACGGGGATGTCTTTCAACAATGGAATGGCAACCATCGCCTCATATCTGTTTTCTTCATTTATTCTGATCTTAAGCATGGGGTAGTCTTTTTCTATACCGCCATTTTCAGTAATATGTTGTTTTAGTTTACTGATCAGATCAGAAATATCTTTATTGGCAGGGTATTGACTAAATGTTTTTTTTGTAGAAATTAAGGAAGAGTCTTTTACCCTTGCATTTACAATATCTAAGCCGTAAATATTGCTTTTTTTCTCTGCAAATTGTGCGAACGACTTTAGAATATTATCCAACTGCTTTTTTAGTGTAAGCGTTTTGAAATAAGCATCAACTCTTTTAAAAGGATTCAGGCTGGTATGGAAAGAATGATATTGCAACTGGATAGCAGAAGTATCTCTTTTTACCAGCAATGTACTTGTTTCGCCCGATAAGAAAAATCCGCTTAAGGAGGTTGTTACTGAGAAGCCTATCGGGGTTGTTAATGGAATATGGTATTGTACATTTTGATAGGTGAAAGAGGTGTCGTTAACTATTTCACCGGGCCACCATTTTTTAATACTTCCATCCGACGCAAATATTCTGTTAATGGTACCAACCGGGGCATGAATAATTTTATACCCGCTTACAGTAATGTCTGAAGGGATCACTGTAAACATTAAAATAAGCAAAACCGATAAGATCAAAACCGGGATCAGCAACCATTTTTTCATAAAAAACTAATATTTGGCAAAGTACTCGATAAAAACAACATAACGGCGATTGCAGGGTATTTATAAACCGCAATATTTAATTCTAACCCGAAAGTTTATTTGAGGGTTTGATTGAATAACTCTCCAACTTTTTGCCCCTGTGTTTTTCCCTGTTCAATTGCCGACCGGTAATGGATTCCACCGTATAGACGGCTAATGGCTACTTCATCAGCAGCAGCCTGGATGGACGTAAAGGAACGTTCCAATCCTAAATATTCTAACTCTGTTGTATCGCGGAACGGCGTATTGGCACCGAAGAGTTGTATTAACACAGTAGCAGCCGCAGCAGTTATAACGCTATGCCCGCTGGTATATTCAGGGAATGGTGGTGTTTGTAATAAAGCATTCCATTCTGTTTTAATATTCTCTCTGATCACCGTAATGGGTCTAACCATTCTGCTTCTGTATTTCTCGTCCCAACAGGAAATAAATCCGTCGAACATTGCGCATGAGCTGAGCGCATAAGCTTTGGCAGTTTTTAAATCGTTGGCTTTTGATTGTTGGGATAAAATAGATACAATGCCCATCCAGTGCCCGCCCGGAGTAGTTTTTTTTGTTGCAAACATTAAATGGCCCTTATGCTCTGTTACAAAAGGGTTGTCATCCCAATAATGTGCAATGGTATCCTGGGTAGGGGTTAAATGTTCACTTACAGTATACACTTCCATCAACTCCTTATAGTATTGGCTGTTTTTGTCTAAACTATAAGCCGGTGGAAGCGCAGGTTTAAATTGTGCAGCAGAATCCATCAATAAAGGTGTAATTAGCCGCCAGTTTGGTTCAACAGCATCTGCATAATCTGGTGGTGTCTGCTGCCATTTGCCTGTTTCTTTATATACACTGTATTTTGGCATTCCACGTGTTTTCTTATAATTATCCAGTGAGGCTCTTTTTAAAATGATACCTGCAATTGTATCACCCAGCTCAATAGAATTTTTATACACCAATTCGTCTAACCCATTTTCGAACTCTTTTAATAGTTTGTTTTCAGTAACAATTAAACTGTCTTTCGAAAAGGTTAATGCTTTCGCTACTTTATAAAATGATTTTACTGCTGCCAGGGTATAATTGTATTGTTTGGCTTTATCCGGTTCAGGTATAGTGTCAAAATTTTTTAACCGGGCAGTATAAGATGCTTCGCTACTATATTTCCAGCGGATGGCTTCATAAAAAGCAAGGTTGCTGTAAGCATATATCCTGCTGGCAACAGGCGGGGTAAAAATATCGTACACAATTACGTCTGTAAGGCGGTGTACACATTGATGCTGTATGGTGTTTTCATTGATCAACAGGCTCTTGCTTCTTTGCTTGCAGGAGAGCAAAACAAATATCAGCAAAATGCAAAGTGCAGAAATTATATTTTTTCTCATAGTGAAGCGTGCTGGTTAGTGATAAATCGTTTTTGTTTTTTATTATTTGTGATGGTAACAGATTGGATGGATGGGTTGAGCTGTATAAACCTTGCTGATTGCGATTGGAACGAGGAACCGTATGTCAATTCTTCTTTTCTTTTTTTGCCATTTTTTAATTGAACAATAGCTGTAACATCATTTGGTTGTAGTAAGATGATATCTCCCTGTGTATTTTTACTTTGAAACAGCTTTAAGTAAGAAGCGTTTTGACCGGCGGCAATAGTAAGCTTTCCGTTATTTACAAATTGAACCAGGCTTTTTCCATTCCCGGGTATATAGATCCCACTTTGTATGATGGATAGCGGGGTAAAATCACCTTTGCCATTGCCTTGTAAAAGCAATCCATTCAGCGCGTCATAACGGCCTAACATGGGTGCCATCGAAAATTCATTCCCATTTAAAATAATATCCGGGTTTCCATCGCCATTAAAATCATTAATAGTAATTCCGTATACAGGGGCCAGTTGTGCTTCGGCAGGAAGCTGATGTAATACAAAATTCAGGTTTCCTTTATTTTCGATCCAGCAGGAATAGAAATTGTTCGCTGATAACTGCAAAGCGCCAGTCAATTCTTCGGGCGTAAAAACATTTTTCATTTCTCTCTGTGCATAGGAAGCATAATTTGGAAATCTTTCTTTCATGCCACTCATTTCCCTGATCATCTCATCCCTGCCTGCAATGGGGAAAGATTTTATTTCGCCATTGTTGGTTGCAGGTAACCAACTGCTGAACACGGCATCATAACTTCCATTGTTATCAAAATCTTTTGCGTAAGCCATCAGGGGAAATTGGGTGCTTGGTTTGAGAAAACCATTCATACCATAATTGCCAACTACATAATCCATGTCGCCGTCATTATCAACATCGGCTACAGCAATGCTGTTCCACCAACCCGGTTGTTTACTTAAAGAGGTTGTAACCGGTGCAAATTTTCCATTAATATTTTTGAAAACAGTAACCGGCATCCATTCTCCCACCACAATTAAATCAGGCCGACCGTCATTGTCGGCGTCAGTCCAGGCGGCATCGGTTACCAAACCTATATTCTGGAGTGCAGGCGCCACTTCTTTTGTAACATCGGTAAATTTTATTTTTCCATTTCTGCTATCATTGCGATAAATAAAACTACTTACAGCCTTCGGGTAACTGCCGGGTAAAACACGGCCACCAACAAACAGATCCAATAATCCGTCATTATTATAATCAATGGCTTTTACACAGCTTTTAACAGCATAGTTTCCTGGTAATGAATTGGTCGTTTCTTTAAAATTCCCTTTGCCGTCGTTAATGTATAAATGATCGGCATATGCTTTAGAGAAGGGCTCATTTTCGCAACCGCCACCTGCAATATAAATATCCACATCATTATCGCCATCTGCATCAAACATACAAATGCCGGCATCATCCTGCAGCTTTAAATCAAGAGAATCTATAAATGATTTCTGTAAAAAACTGCCATCTTTTTTTTGTAAGAACAATTTTGCATAATTGGGCGAACCTGTGCCAACAACTAAATCATCCAGCCCGTCGCCATTTACATCGGCTGCTGCCAATGAAGGACCATATTGTGTTAATTTGTGCAATAGCAGGCGCTGAATATTGAAATCAATAAAGTCAAGTTCTGATGCAACAAAATCTACGCCTGATGGTTTTGTGATGTCTTTAAACCAGCCATTGGCGGTAACCGGAGGTGCACTGAGTTCCAGGTTAACTCCGGCCCGGTTGATATTTACTGTTAGTGTTTGGTTGGCTGCTACATTTTTAATTACCTCTCTTTTTTTATCGGGCCAGTTAACAACAACTGAATCTATTATTGTAGTGCCTCCTACGCCAAAATGCGCTGTATTTTCAACACTCGACATATACCCCCGATAGGGCGTATATTCGTACATCTGCTGCGTGCCCTGATAATATAAGCGGATGATACTGCCTAATCCATTTTTATTCAACGGATCACCCTGTAACTGTACCCGTAAATAATTGTTGTCTTTTTTTGTGCTATTGTTTAATGTGTTCTCCAGCAAGCTTGCTTCCATATTGGTGTTATTAATTACAACATCAATATCACCGTCTCTGTCAAAATCTGCATAAGCCATGCCGGCCGAAAATGTGGGGAAGTTCCAGCCCCAGTCGTTTGTTTTATCAGTGAATGTTAAATCACCGTTATTTAGAAAAATGTTATTGTTTATTTTAACGGAAGGGAGTTGCTTCAGCAGTTCACTTTGCGGCGTATTGGCATTGGCCGAATTTCGGTAGGCAATGAAATCAAGATCTGTCATATCTTTTGGCAAACCATTCGATATCATCAGGTCGCGATAGCCATCATTATTCACATCAATGGCAAGCGGTGCCCAGCTCCAGTCTGTTTGCGCAATGCCGCTATAAAAACCTATCTCGCTAAAAACAGGCGGACCAACAGAGTCATTACCCAGTATTCCGGGGCCGCGGTTTAATTGCAGGGTATTCCGGATGTACTGTTGCATATATCCATAGCGTGCACAATTTTGATTGGTTTGATAGTTGATATTATTATTCATCATCTTCAAACGGTAATTATCTGTTGGCGCCATATCTAACTCAATCACATCAGGCAAACCGTCGTTATTAATATCGGCAATATCATTGCCCATTGCATTGTAGCTGGTATGCTTAAAGTATTCTTCACTCCGGTCTGTAAAAGTTCCGTTCTTATTGTTGATGTAGAGATGATTATTGGAAAGGTAATCGTTGCTTACATAAATATCTTTCCAGCCGTCGTTATTAATATCAACAATATTCAAACCAAGGCCGTATCCTTCAATTAAGATTCCGGCCTGTTTTGAAACATCTTTAAATACAGGATGTTTTAGAGAATCATTCCATTCATTTCGCAATAGCTTATCTGTGTTGGGCCAACTGCCATCTTTCCTGATCGGGCGAAAAGTATTGGGATATGTTCCATCCAATTCGTTAACCAATAAGTAAACATCTAAGTCGCCATCATTATCGTAATCAAAAAAAGCAGCCATTTGTGTGCTGGCCGAATCAGCCAGTCCGTATTCTTCTGCCATATCTTTAAATACAGGAATGCCGGTAGTTTTATTAATTCCCTGGTTGATGTATAATATATTCTTTCGTTGGGAATGATCGGCGAGTACGGCTGCGCTCACGTACATATCCATTAACCCATCGTTATTAATATCAATTACGCTAACCCCTTTGCACCATTTTCCATTACCGCCAACACCTGCAATATCAGTAACATCCTCAAACTGCATATGGCCCTTGTTGATGTATAATTTATTTCCAACCCGGTTGCCGGTAAAATAAATATCAGGCAAACTATCGTTATTAAAATCTCCAATTCCAACACCACCGCCATTATACAGGTATTCGTAACTCATTACATTAAAAGGGCCATCTTCGATAACTTCATTGTTGAAATGGATACCACTTTTTTCAGAAGTAACCTGTTTAAAAAGGGGATTTTTTTGATGGCATGAAATTATCAGCAATACAATTGCTGAATAAAGCAATTTTGATCTCATTTGCAAGGGTTACTTTAAACGAATTTAAGGTGTTTTAGTGGAAAGTTTTTTGTGTTTTTCGGTTTAAAAACTATTCTATTATCCGGCAGGGGTGCGGTTTATAAAGGAAATATTGCAGGAGAAATTCTTAATTGTATATTTATCTTTCATCATTTTTTAAAGGTTGCATATGACAATAGTCCGGTAAGAAAAAGATGTGAATAAGTGGAAAAGTCGTACACAATAAAAGGTAAAAGAAAAGGGATTAGTTATGTGTGAAAACAACTACCCCCTTTTCAAAAGCATTAAGCTTCATTGAAGCGAAGTTG
>Ga0208121_100028_pt1 | contig 144313 bp, 126 predicted proteins | sample LakWasMet62_LOW9_2_FD_183894 | JGI IMG/M metagenome (GOLD analysis project Ga0208121, IMG submission 183894) | Freshwater sediment methanotrophic microbial communities from Lake Washington under simulated oxygen tension - Sediment Metagenome... | ecosystem: Environmental > Aquatic > Freshwater... | reverse complement strand
AAATCAACTAAATATTCTTCCGGTACAAAAATCTTATAGCTCTCTTCGGCTAAATTAGGCTGACGGGGATGTGGCATAATCTTTTTCACCTAAAGTTACTCATAGCACCCCAAATTATTAATTAGCCAATAATTCTCCAAGATTGGCCATGCTGTTCTTTGGCTCTCTTTCTGCAAAACTTCCCCAGAAAACACCTAACACTGCACAACCTTTTAATAAGGGAAGATTAAAAGCTAATTGCGGTATTTCGCCGGAGGCAAATCCAACAACAAGGTATCGGCCCTTCCATGCTATTGAACGTAATGCCTGCTCCGCCAGTTTGCCACCAACAGGGTCATAGATCACATCAACACCTTTTTCTCCCGTAATTTCTTTAATCCTTTCTCTCAGATCTTCTGAACTGTAATTGATCAGATGATCGGCTCCTTTCTCTTTACACAAAGCCAGTTTATCAGCAGAAGATGCGGCTGCAATAACCGTAGCACCCATTAGTTTGCCCAGTTCTACCGCGGCAATGCCTACGCCGCCTGCGGCTCCCATCACTAATAAAGTTTCTCCGGATTGTAAAACGGCCCGGTCTTTTAATGCGTGATAAGAAGTGCCATAAGTATATAAAGTAGATGCTGCTGTAATAAAATCCATTCCTGGCGCCATCGGAAAAACCCGTTTGGCATTAACGGCAACCAGTTCTGCCAATCCGCCCCATCCGCAAAGCGCCAATACACGGTCGCCGGTTTTGATGTGTTTTACTTTTTCTCCTGTTGCTATTACAATGCCTGATACTTCTCCGCCCGGTGAGAAAGGTAAGGGTGGTTTAAACTGATATTTATTCTGAATGATAAGGGCATCAGGAAAATTGATACCACAGGCTTTTACTTCTATCAACACTTCTTCCGATGAAATGGAAGGAGCAGGTACATCCTGCATAACCAATGTATCGGGTAAGCCATGGGTAAGGCATAGCAATGCTTTCATATGAACAGTTTATCGCCGGAGGATTGAATTTACAATGATTCAATGAAAACAAGGCCCCTGTTTTGTTTTTTGACAGTATCTTTCAGTTGCGCAAAAACGCACAAAAGCAGTATGATTAAAGATATTCTCCGGAGCCTGGCACAGAAAGTACTGGGGTTCGATAATTATCTGTTCGTTTTTTCCCTGTTTAATATTACCCGCATTCAGACAGGTGGATACGAGAAAGCGTTTTGCCATTTTGCAGATATGATACCCGATGATGGGTCCATCCTCGATATAGGCGCTAATATCGGGATCATGACCGTTACGCTTGCTAAAAAACATCCGACGTCTGTTATCTATGCCTTTGAGCCTATTGCCCATAACCGCAAAGCCCTGGAAAGGGTAACCAGATTTTATCGCCTGAAGAACGTAAACATATTCCCGCAGGCATTGGGCGATGAAAATGGTGAAATAGCTATGATCATACCAAGAGTGGGGGAGGCCAGAATGCAGGGCCTGAGTCATGTAATAGAATTAACCGCACCGGAAGAAGGAGAAGTGTACACGATCCCTATTCAAAGGCTGGATAATATTCCTGAACTGGCTGCAATCCCCAAAATCAGCGCAATTAAGATAGACGTTGAGAATTTTGAATATTTTGTTTTGAAAGGAGGAGAGGCCCTTCTCTTAAAACATAAACCCCTTGTGTTTTGCGAGTTATGGGATAATGAAAGACGTTCTCTCTGTTTCATATTCATGAAAAAATTGGGATATTCCGTAAAGCTGTTTAATGGGGAAGGATTGACCGGTTTTAATGGGGAAGATGCTTTGAATTTTATATTCCTGCCTGTGGTGCCGGATAGCTGACCTTTCTGTAATACTTATACTCCTTATACTCCGACTTTGCAAGACGGTTAACCATTTCTTTCAACATGATCTTCCTTGAGCATGGCTGACCTTAAAAAATGCTTAAACGTGGTTTAAGGAAATGCAATCAGTTGATATTCATATATTTAATATATATATTGCCGTTTATCAGTTAAATGAACAATAGATATATTTGTGTTTTCACGGTAGCTAAAAAAAGGTAATTTCATCTTTTATGACATGAAAAAGAATAACGGTATCTGACGCAACATTTCGATAAGCGTTTGCGTTCATGTTTCTGACTTTTAAAAGATAGCAAATCTGATGATCAAAAAGGTACTTTGTGTTGATGATGATACGATATCGCTGACAATTTCACAATTGTTGCTGAAAAGAACCGGTTTTGCCGAAGATGTAGTAACTGCTATTGATGGAAGTGATGCCCTGGACTATTTTGAAAAACACTTCAACGAAGATTCCAGTCCTATTGAAAATGCCCCTGAACTGATACTGCTGGATATTAATATGCCCGTTATGAATGGATGGGAATTTCTGGAGTCTTACGTTCCCCTTTACGAAGAAAAACTATCGCAGACACGTATCGTTATCCTGTCGTCTACCATTGACCCTGAAGACTTTGCGATTGCCAAAAGATACCCCGTTGTGATTCAATTTATCAGCAAACCACTAAGTATCGAGAACCTTGAAGAGCTGAAGGCGCATGACGCCATGAAAGAATTCTTTGCCTGATCAGTTCAATTTCTTATCCTATAATTTTATTGGTTTCCTGCTTTGATTTGTGGGAATAAAAAAAGCTTTGTAGGGGATGATCTCGCCCTACAAAGCTCGTGTAGTGGTTAGCTACGGGTTTTTCAAGGATAGTTACAGTTTACGCCCGGATTAAAGGCTGACTGAACTTTTAAAGTCTTTACAAAGGATTTGGATATTCAAATCACAAGTCTTTCGATGATGTGATAGAACAAAGTAATACCTATTTGGCAAGGGAGCGAATAGCAGTATCACTTAATATTGAGTAGAATGTATTGAACATTGACGTAGCGGTAATACTACAAATTAGCAGTAGATATCCTCGTTTGCTATCTTATAGCCTCAATTGTTAGAAAGATGGAAATAGCTTGATATTGCCTTTGTTTTTTGCCACAGAAGGCACAGAATAGCACAGAAATTGTCTGTGAAAATCTGTGTATTCTGTGGCGATTTATTTCTTTCTGTCAGTTGTGATCTCAGAGCTGGAACAGGGAAAGCTGGCTGCCTGTTTGATGGGCAGGCTTTTTTATTGTTAGGCCTACGCCCGGCTCATTCGGATAGATATGATACAGTTCCGTTTCTGCATACCTGGAAGCAACAACAATCTCTGTGTTATGGGCATGCGGCTCAAATAAGGAAGCTACTAATTTGGGATCGTTATTGTTTTTTGAGAGATGTGATAAGATCAAATGGCTCATAAAAGGGGGCCTATGATCTGTAAATAACTGTAACGCCTGTGCATTGGATAAATGTCCCATGCCCCCACGGATGCGCTTTTTCAGGTGATAAGGATAACGTCCATTTTCCAACATGTCCTCATCATAATTGGCTTCCAGAAAAACGGCATGGCATTGTTTAAAATGGTGGATCACCTGCTCGCAGGCAACGCCGATATCTGTAAACACACCCACTTTTACAGACCGCGAAGCAATTACAAAACTATAGGGATCAGTGGCATCATGAAATTTAGGGAAGCCTGTTACAGATAGTCCGCCTATCGTAATTACTTCATTAGGACAGAACGAATGGATCAGGTGTTTTTCTACAGGCAACCTGCTTTCAGCCAATGTATCAGGGGTGATATAAACAGGGATCCCGTATTTTTTAGACAGGGCAGGAAGACCGGTAATATGATCGCCATGTTCATGCGAAATAAAGATAGCTTTTACCTGATGTATGGAAAGCCCCAGGCGGTTGATCCTTTTTTCCGTTTCGCGGCAGGAGATGCCTGCATCTACAAGAACAGCTTCCTCACTATTGCCTACATAATAGCAATTCCCGTTACTCCCTGAATTTAATGAGGCGATCCGTAATGACATAAGTATTCAAAGTAACAGGATTCAGCCGGTTTTTCCTTGTTTTCAGGCAGTATTATACTAACGGTCATTAGGTAAAAAAAATAAGGCCAAACAATTTGTCTATTGAACTTATGGACTATATTTGCCTATCACTTCGGTGGACTAATAAATTTTATGAAGAAGAACCGTTTTTTTATTTCCTATTGTTCTTGTTGTTGCTAATTCACCTGCAACACTTTCAGCTTTTGCTGCCTTCTTCAATAATCCATTTTTAATATGCCGGTACCAACTCAAGAAACACTTACTCATTTATCACATAAGATCAATGGACTATCTATTGGGTCGTCTTTGGCAGTTTTGGCAACACAGTTTCCGGGGCGAGTTACTTTTTCTTCCAGTTTTAGTTTTGAAGACCAGGTGATCACACATCATATTTTACAAAATCAACTTCCTATAGCCATTTTTACATTGGATACCGGCAGGTTGTTTACTGAAACTTATTCTGTGTGGAACAGTACCAATCTCCGCTATCAAACACAGATCAAAGCATATTATCCTGATCATAGTTTACTGGAGCCTTTTATAGAAAAAAATGGCCCTAACTCGTTTTACGAATCAGTAGAAAACAGGAAGGCCTGTTGTTACATAAGAAAAGTGGAGCCGCTGAAAAGGGCATTGGCTGGTAATGCCGTATGGGTTACAGGATTAAGGGCAGAGCATTCGGCTGAGAGGCAGGACCTGTCTGTATTGGAATGGGATGCGGCTAACCAGATCATCAAATATCACCCATTGCTTTATTGGACCACCGAAGAAACAAGGGCATATATAGACGGGCAGCATATTCCTTACAACCCCTTGCACGATCAGGGTTTTGTAAGTATTGGCTGTTTGCCATGCACCAGGGCTATCAGGCAGGGAGAAGATTTCAGGGCCGGCCGCTGGTGGTGGGAAGACAACAGCAAAAAGGAATGCGGATTACACGAGACACAACATGTAAACACAGAATTAAAAGCCTGATTATACAATGAGCAATTATCATTTAGATCATCTTGACCAGTTAGAATCGGAAGCCATTCATATTATGCGTGAAGTGGCCGGGCAGTTTGAAAAGCCAGCATTATTATTCAGTGGTGGTAAGGATTCTATCACATTGGTACACCTTGCACTGAAAGCGTTCCGCCCGGGAAAATTTCCTTTTCCGTTAGTGCATATTGACACGGGCCATAATTTTCAGGAAGCCCTTGATTTCAGAGATGCATTGGCTGAAGAGATTGGCGAGAAATTGGTTGTTAGAAAAGTGGCCGATACCATCAAATCGCAAAACTTAACTGAACCCAAAGGAAAATTTGCCAGTCGTAATGCATTGCAAACATTCACTTTGCTGGATACGATCAACGAGTTCAAATTTGATGCCTGTATTGGTGGCGCCCGCCGGGATGAAGAGAAAGCAAGGGCTAAAGAGCGCATTTTTTCTGTGCGCGATGAATTTGGCCAGTGGAATCCTAAACTGCAAAGACCTGAATTGTGGAATACTTATAATGGAAGAATACAGAAGGGAGAGAATGTGCGCGTATTCCCCATCAGTAACTGGACCGAATTGGATATCTGGAATTATATCAGGCGGGAAAATATTGCATTACCCTCTATCTACTTTGCGCACGACAGGGAAGTACTGGAGCACGAAGGCCAATTAGTGGCGGTTTCTGAATTCATACAATTGGAAGAAACCGATAAGATCAGCGTTCGCAGAGTCCGTTACCGCACGGTTGGTGATATGACCTGTACCGCCGCGGTAGAATCATCAGCATCAAACATTGATGATATCATCAATGAGATCATCGCTACCAAAACAAGCGAACGCGGAGAAACAAGAATTGACGATAAGGTTTCGGAAGCAGCCATGGAAGACAGGAAAAAGAGCGGATATTTTTGAAAGTAGTAAGTAATAAGTCCTTCAATTCATTACCCGCTACTTATTACTTACCACCTATTACTTAACACTTACAACTTAATACTTACATGGATATTCTCAGATTTATAACAGCAGGCAGTGTAGACGATGGCAAAAGCACTTTGATAGGTCGTTTATTGTACGACAGTAAATCGATCATGATCGATCAGCTTGAAGCTATTGAAAAGCAAACAAAGAACAGGGAAGATGGAGATATAGACCTGGCTTTGCTTACCGATGGTTTGCGTGCCGAACGTGAACAGGGAATTACGATTGATGTGGCCTATAAATATTTTTCTACCCCCAAACGTAAATTCATTATCGCAGATGCCCCGGGTCATATCCAGTACACAAGAAATATGGTAACAGGTGCTTCCAACGCAGACCTGATCATTATTTTGGTTGATGCAAGAAACGGTGTGATAGAACAAACAAGAAGACATTCAATCATTGCATCCCTGCTCAACATCCCGCATGTAGTGGTGGCTATTAATAAAATGGATATGGTGGGCTATTCGCAGGATACCTATAACAATATTGTGATCGATTTTGCGAAAGTGGCCACCTCACTGGGTTTGAGGAATGTAAGTTATATCCCAATCAGTGCCCTGGATGGAGACAATATTGTAGATAAGTCTGCGCAAATGACCTGGTATGATGGTGAGCCATTGCTGCATTTGTTAGAGAATGTTGAAGTGCAGCAGGACTCAAATCTCACCAAAGCAAGATTTCCGGTGCAATATGTGATTCGTCCGCAAACAGAGGTTTTACACGATTATCGCGGCTATGCGGGCAAACTGATCAGCGGTATTTACCGCAAGGGAGATAAAGTTACTGTTTTGCCTTCCGGTTTACAGAGTACCATCAAAGCCATTGAAATAGGAGGTAAGGAAATAGATGAAGCATTTGCCCCGCAAAGTATTGTACTGCACCTTGAGGATGATATTGATGTAAGTCGCGGTGATGTAATTGTTGCATCTGATGAACTGCCTTCCGTATCGCAGGAACTGGATATTTTATTATGCTGGATGGGGAATAAGCCATTGGAAGAAGGCAACCGCTACCTGTTGCAGATCAACAGCAGGGTGGTGAAGAGTATTGTAAAAGAAATTCAATACAAATTAGATGTGAACTCACTGGAAAAACAATTTTCTCCGGAGAAAGTTTCATTAAATGATATTGTTAGGGCAACCATTAAGACCGCATCGCCCGTACCATATGATGCGTATGCCGAGTTACGTGTAAACGGCGGCGCCATTCTGATTGATGAAACAAGTAATGTAACCGTTGGTGCGTGCATGATCCAATAAATTCATTTATGAACAAGCATATACAAAAAGGGAAAGTGATATTGGCCGGTGCCGGTCCCGGCGATCCGGACCTGATCAGCGTGAAAGCTGCCAACTACCTGCAACAGGCAGATGTGGTTTTGACAGACAGGTTAGTGAGTAAAGAGATCATCTCCCGTTATGTAAAACCATCCGCCATTGTTGTAGAAGTGGGAAAGCAATGCAGGCGCGGTGTTTCAACACCACAGCAAACCATTAATGACTTGTTGGTTCAATATGCATTGCAGGATAAATTGGTTGTGCGGTTAAAAGGAGGGGATATTGCATTTTTTTCAAACGTGCTGGATGAACTGGAAACACTGATAGCCAATGCAATTCCTTATGAAATTGTTCCGGGTATTACGGCAGCATCAGGCGCCGCTGCTTATGCAGGTTTTCCGCTTACAGCAAGAGACCATGCAACAGCCGTAAGATTCCTCACCTACTACAAATCAACAGTGGTAAAAGATGCTTACTGGAAAGAGCTGGCAAATACAGATGATACACTGGTGTTTTATATGTCGGCTGAAACATTGGATGAGCTTGTTAAAAAATTAATAGAGAATGGCATAGCCGGAAATACACAACTGGCTGTGATAGAGCAGGCCACTACACCTTACCAGCAGGTATATGTTTCGGGCATTTATGAGTATGAGGAAAAACTGAAGGGACAAGCATTTTTGTCGCCATCATTGGTGATCATAGGTAAAGTGGTGGGTTTACATCAATCGTTCAACTGGTTTACAGGGAGCGATGCAAAGGAATATTATTTTCAACCGCTCACGGGCCAGGTTGAAAATATGGTTAAAAACGATACAATTAAAAGACATGTTAGCAGAGCCTAAATTGAAGCAGTTGCTGGACCTGGTGAAAAGTTCAGAGAAAGAAGAGCTGATCTGGATGAACGGGTATATTTCCGGTATCATCAAAGGGACTGTGCCGACAGAAATTGCGGCACCTGCGGTAACTGTATCAAAAAAAATGACCATCGTTTATGGCACCGAAACAGGTAATTCTAAAAAACTGGCTACTGATTTCGCTGCCAGGGCAAAGAAAAAAAATATCCCCGTTAAATTAGCCAGCCTTGATCAATACCGGGTAACAGATATTACAAAAGAAGAAAATCTGTTTGTGGTGATCAGCACACAGGGCGATGGAGAACCGCCTGCCGCTGCCCAAAAATTTTATGATCATATACACCATAATGGCTTTCGCTTAGATAATTTAAAATATAGTGTGCTGGCATTGGGAGACACCTCTTATCCTATGTTTTGTAAAACAGGGGAAGAGGTAGATGCGCAGTTGCAGAAATTAGGTGGAACGCCTGTTATACCCATCCAGAAATGTGATGTGGATTATGAATCTGATGCCGATGTATGGTTTGCTAAAGTGATTCAAGCACTTAATCAGGCTGAGACAGCAACACCTGCAGCCGTAAAACCGTTGCCACAGATTACTGCGAAAGCAAATACGAAAAAAGTTTATCGTGGTTCGGTATTGTCAAACCTTAGCCTGAATGATAAAGGTTCTTGCAAAGAAATTTATCATATTGAACTGGCGGCAGAAGGGGTTGATTATTTGCCCGGTGACTCAATTGGTATTGTGCCGGAGAACCCTTTGGCAATTGTTCAGGCAATCGTGAAAGAACTGGGCGTGACTGGCAATATATCAATCACCTATAAAGATGTTGATTACACTTTATCTGATTTCCTTCAGAAAAAGGTAGCTATTCAGTATTTGCATGAAAGAGTTGTGAAAAAGTATGCGGCCATTGTTCAAAAGCAAATACCTGAAACCAAAACAGATCTGCTTCAATTGTTGCAAAAATTTCCGCTTACAGGTTTCGAACAATTTAAAGAAGTGGCCAATATATTACCCGCTCAGTCGCCCCGCATTTATACCATTGCTTCAGCTCCATCGGCGCATGAGGATGAGCTGCACCTGACGGTTGAGAAAGATCCATTTGTTGTGAATGGCGAAAAGAAAACAGGCCTGTGTTCAGGCTATTTAGCTGAATTGAATGCAAGTGCTGAATTTGATTTTTTTGTACAGAAAAATAAACGGTTCAAACTTCCTGCAAACGATAAGGATGTGCTGCTGATCAGTCCCGGAACCGGTGTTGCTGCCGCAAGGTCGTTTATCAGCGAACGTGATGCAATTGGTGCCACAGGCAGGAACTGGTTGTTTTTTGGTGAAGAAAATTTTACTACTGATTTTTTATACCAGACAGAAATACAAAATTGGTTTGAAACGGGTGTATTAACCAAAACAAGCCTTGCTTTTTGCAAGGATGGACCTGAAGAAAGTTTTATATGGGATAAGGTCAAACAAAACGGGAAAGAAATTTACGATTGGATACAATCCGGTGCATACATATATGTTAGCGGAGAGAAAGCGCCCATGAGTGTGGAAGTTGAAAAAGCATTGCAGCAGGTAATAGAAACCCATAGCGGCTTATCCGCAGAAGCTGCCCATACTTACTGGGAGCAGTTGAAAGAAGAAAGATATTCAAAAGATGTTTACTAATTAAAAACCGTGCCTTTGTGCCTTTGTGTGAATATTTTCCCGCAAAGGCGCAAAGGCGCAGAGAGAAAACACGATGTCAGAGAAAGCAAATTTGTCGCAAATAGAAAAGATCAAGCAGGCCAGTGATGGGTTGCGCGGAACGATAAAAGAAAGCCTGCAGGATGAGATCACCGGTGCCATTCGTGAGGATGACCAGGCTTTGATCAAGTTCCACGGCATGTACCAGCAGGATGACCGCGACAGGCGCGAAGAACGTGCCGCAAAAAAACTGGAACGTTTATATTCGTTCATGATCCGTTTGCGTTTGCCAGGTGGTTTTTTATCGCCCGAAAAATGGATCGCTGTTCATGATGTTGCGGGTGATCATTCAACCGGTGTGATCAAAATTACCAGCAGGCAAACCGTGCAATTGCATGGTATCATCAAATCGCATATCAAACCCACTATTCAAGATTTTAATGAGGCAAAGCTTGATTCGATAGCAACCTGTGGCGATATTAACCGAAATGTGTTGTGTAGTTCTCATCCGGCACAATCGCCCATCCATGCAGAAATATTTGCTTATGCAGATAAGATCAGCAACCTGCTGATGCCCAAAACAAAGGCCTATTATGAAATATGGCTGGATGAAGAACAGTTAATTGATAAAAAAGATGAGGAGGACCCGTTATACCAGGACAGGTATCTGCCCCGTAAATTCAAAATTGCCATTGCCATCCCACCAAATAATGATGTGGATGTTTTTGCCAATGATCTTGGGTTGATCGCAATTATTGAGAATGGCCGGTTACAAGGTTTCAATATTGCGATAGGAGGTGGGTTGTCCAGCACACATGGTAACCCTGAAACTTATCCAAGATTGGGTACCATTATTGGTTTTGCTGATACGGAAGAAAAAGTGTTTAAAGCGATCTACGAGGTTATAACCATTCAACGTGATTATGGTAACCGCAGCGACCGGAAACAGGCCAGGTTAAAATACACGCTTGATAAATACGGTGTAGCATGGTACACGCAGGAACTGGAAAAGCGTACCGGCTTTGCATTAGAGCCAGCGAGGCCTTATCATTTTTCCAACAGGGGTGATCTGTTTGGCTGGCAACAGAATGAACAGGGGCAATGGTACTATACGGTTTTTGTTGAGAACGGCAGGGTAGTAGATGACGAGACAGTGGCACTGAAAACCGGTCTGCTGGAACTTGCAAAAACAGGAAAAGCTAATTTCCGTTTTACCTGTAACCAGAACCTGATTTTGAGTGATATTGATGAAAAAGATAAAGAAGCAGTTGACGAACTATTAGAAAAGTTTGGCATTAAAAAGCATACGGAAGCTCAATCACTGATACGTAAAAATTCAATGGCCTGTGTGGCTCTGCCAACCTGCCCACTGGCATTGGCTGAGGCGCAACGTTATTTGCCTTCATTGATAGATAAAATTGAAGTACTGCTTGATAAATATGCTATCAAAGATGATGGAATGATCATCCGCATGACTGGCTGCCCCAATGGTTGCGCCCGGTCTACAGCGGCAGAAATTGGTTTTATTGGTACAGCTCCCGGCAGGTATAACCTGCAACTTGGTGGCGACAGGATTGGAGAGCGGCTTAATAAACGCTATCGTGAAAACATTAACGAGGCAGAGATCCTCGATTCTCTTGATCCATTATTTAAGTCTTATTCGGCTGAAAGACTTACCGGTGAAACGTTTGGTGATTTCGCCTTACGCCAAAAATGGGTAACTCCTTAATTAAGTAATTTGAAGTAATTAAACCAATCTGTGCAACTCTGTGCGCCCTGTGCCTCTGTGTTGAAAAAAAATAACGTGCTTTTTTTTAACACAGAGGGCCAGAGATATAAAGGTTCACAGAGGAAGAGAAAATATTTTTAATAAGTCTACTAAATTAGTAGGAATATATTATATTTGCACCTCGATGGCTGATACGAATGCCATTAAGCAAGCACAATCAAATTAACCATGATCAGAAATTCTAAAAGACGATGTTGATTTCAGGTTACGTCTTTTCTACAGAATCTATTTTCTGAAATTTCTCCGGCGTATTGCTGCCGATGATATCGGCTGAGTTTTATCCGACTGTTGCTTACGGGCTATCCGGCACAGTATGAAATACCTATATCAATAAATCATTAATAGTATCAAAAATGCGAAAAATAACTGCTTTTATTCTCTTCCTCGTTCCTTTTGTTTTACAGGCACAATTAAATGGTGCACTCATTTTAAGTGGCCGTATTGTTGGGGAAAACCACGAAGGCTTACCTTCTGTAAGTGTGTTAGTTAAAAATACCACTAAAGGAACTTTTACCGATACAACGGGTAAATTTTCACTGGTAGTAAGTCAGAAACTTCCTTTCACACTGGTGGTAAATTCTTTAGGGTTTGCACCGCAGGAAATCACTGTAAAAAATACCAGTTCAAATCTTACCATACAATTAACTTCCCAAACCTATATTGCAAATGAAGTGGTTGTTACTGCCAGCCGTACACCAGAAAAAATATTACGTTCACCGGTTGCTATCGAAAAATTAGATCTGCGCGCTTTAAAAGAAACGCCTGCGGCCAGTTTTTATGATGCCTTGGGAAATGTGAAAGGGGTGCAGTTAACCACTTCATCCATCACTTTCAAAGTGCCCAATACGCGTGGTTTTAATATTCCAAATAATTTCCGGTTTATGCAATTGGTTGATGGTATTGATATGCAGGCTGCAACACTTGGTGTACCGTTGGGTAATGCTATTGGGCCAACAGAACTGGATATTCAAAGTATAGAGATCACGCCTGGCGCGGCATCGGCTTTGTACGGAATGAACGCTATTAATGGTATGGCTAACCTTATCACTAAAAATCCTTTCAACTCACAGGGATTGAGTGTTTTTCACAGAGTGGGAGTGAACCATGTTGATGGCAAAGACAATCCGGCAAGTTTTCTTACCGAAACCGCTATCCGTTATGCAAAAGCGTTCAATGATAAATTTGCCTTTAAGATCAATGCGGGTTATTTACGCGGCATCGACTGGATCTCAGATACACGCAAAGACCAGAACCCCAACAGCCGGATCACAGCCAATCCTGCTTATCCTTCTTTAGATGGGGATAACAATATTGCCTTTGATGGATGGAACAAATATGGTGATGATGCATTGGCCGGAAGTAATACCGTTTCTATCACCGGACTGACTATTGATGGGCAGCCCAATAAAACACTTACTGTTGCCAGAACAGGTTATTGGGAAAAAGACCTTGTTGATCCCAAAGTTTCCAACCTGAAATTTGATGCCGCACTGCATTATCGTTTTAATCCGCGTACCGAGTTAACCTACTCATACCGGGTTGGACAAATGGATGGCGTATTTCAGCGGGGTAATAAAGTGAAACTGGATAATGTGGTGGTACAAAATCATCAATTAGAATTAAAGGGCAGCAACTTTACGATCAAAGCCTATGTTTCAAAAGAAAATACCGGTAACTCTTATAATGTAAAACCACTGGCAGATAATTTAGACCTGTACACAGGTGGCAGCGCCAATGCATGGGGTGCAAAATATAAAACGGCATTAAACGCTTATGCAGGCTCGCATGGCGGTGCATTAAATTCATCCAATCTTGCTGCTGCAACACAATATGCCCGTCAGCAGGCCGACCTTGGAAGAGTTGAACCAGGCACAGAACGGTTTAATATTGTAAAAGATTCCATTATTCATATCAATAACTGGGATATCAAATCAGGCAGCATTCCTAATGCTCCGGTTACCGGTGGCGCCGCATTGATACAGAAAAGTAATTTATACCATATAGAAGGCCAGTGGGATCTGACACAATACCTGAAGTTTGCCAATGTATTAATTGGCGGCGATGCACGCGTTTATGAATTGATACCCGATGGAAATAATTTTGTTGATTTTAAACGCGCCATCGCCGACAGGAATAGCGCTTTACCCGACGGTAGTTTTGGAAGCAATACTTACTATAAAAAGTTTGGTGCCTTTGCGCAGGTTACAAAAACATTTTTTAAAGACAAACTGAAACTGAATGGTTCATTGCGTGTAGATAATAACCCTGAGTTTTCCGTGAAGTTCACGCCGCGTTTCGCTGCTGTTTATACATTAGCCGAGAAGCATAATTTCAGGTTTACCTATCAGCAGGGATACCGTTTCCCGGCTTTATTTGAAGCATTGTCTTATGTAAATAACGGAAGGGTAAAACGTGTAGGTATCTTACCTGTTATCAATGAAGGATTAGGCTATCGCGAAAACAGTTATACGCAATCATCAGTAGCCATTTTTAATGCGGCAGTAAAAGCGGCAGGTAATACAGATGCGGCAGCGCTTGCAAACAGGAGTCTGTTAAAAGCTGCCAATTTACCTGATGGCGCACCCGAGGGCATCAACTCGTTTGAGGTTGGCTATAAAAGCGTTTTATTTGATAACAAGCTGATCCTTGATTTTGATGCATACGCAAATGTTTATGATGGTTTCCTCGGACAGGTGCAGGTGTATGTTCCTATTGGTGAAACCATTGGATCTGATGCAGCAGTGATAGCTATGGTAGACAGGAACAGGGATGCAACTACTGCCAACGGTGGTAATGCAGCCAGCAAAGGACAGGAGCGCTACCGGGTTTATACCAATGCAAAAAATAAATATACTACCTATGGCTCATCATTGGGTGTTACTTATAATTTCTATAAAACCTTTGCTGTGTCCGGCAACGTGAACTATAATAATATTAAAGGCAATGCTACGCCTGATCTGTTTGTGACGGGATTTAATACACCTAAATGGACATCCAATTTTTCTTTTGGTAACAGGGCCATTACAAAAAACATTGGTTTTAATATAGTTTGGAAATGGCAGGATAGTTTTTTGTGGGAAAGTCCGCTGGTTACCGGTACGGTTGATGCCATTCACAACATAGATACGCAGGTTACGCTAAGATTGCCTGCTCTTAAATCAACCATCAAACTTGGGGGGACAAATATCTTTAATAACCGTCATATCCAATATGCAGGCGGGCCTACAATTGGCGCTTTGTATTATACTGCTATTACACTTGATGGCTTGTTAAATTAGAAACCCAACTAATCATTTTATTTTAAAAAGATGCCCGGAAAATATATAACCCTGGTAGTATTATTTGTGTTATTTGATTTCTATGCAAATGCACAGCCGGTTAAAACCACCACTAATATTAATCAGGCTTGGTTTGGTTATTTTAACCAAACCCGCCTGAGTAAAAAATGGGGATTCTGGGCAGATGCACACCTGCGTACAAAAGAAGATTTCGTAAATAACCTGTCGCAGTCAATAGCAAGGGTAGGACTCACTTATTATTTAACTGATAATACCAAGCTCACGCTGGGATATGCTTATGTGAACCAGTTTCCGGGTGATAATCACGCCAATATCTCGCAGCCGGAGCATAGAATATGGCAACAGGTACAATGGCATAATAGATTTCCCCGGCTGCGTTTGATGCAGTGGATCAGGCTGGAAGAAAAATTCAAACATAAAGTTGCCAATAATGATAACCTGGCCGATGGCTATAATTATAACTGGAAACTGCGATATAATCTTTTTTTTAATGTTCCACTGAGCAAAAAAGCCTTTGCACCCCGTTCCTTCTCTTTTGTGCTGAATGATGAAGTGCATATAAACTTTGGTAAAGAGATCGTATTCAACTATTTCGACCAGAATCGTTTCTTTGCAGGGTTCAGTTATCATACTAACGCACATGATAATATCCAATTCGGCTATATGAACCTGTTTCAGCAATTAGCCCCGGGAAATAGCTATAAAAACATCAATGCCGCCCGTATCTTTTATTTCCACAATCTTGACCTGCGCAAAAGATAAGTCTACTAAAACGGTAGAAATTTTGTTATTTTGCTGCCTGACCAGTAAAAAATACGCAGAACTACCGTGAGTTTGATAACTAAAGCCCCCGTTAACGATGTAGTAGAAATCCCGACCGGGGTTGATACCAATCATTTATTTCCCGTTTTCCTGAAACTGGAAAATCTTCGGTTATTAATTGTAGGCGGAGGTTATGTGGGGATGGAGAAGCTGCAGTCGGTTTTACAAAACGCTCCGGCAACATCCATCAAACTGGTTGCTGAAGTGATCAGTGATGAGATCAAAACACTTGCCCGTTCCTGTCCCAATATAAGCCTTACAGAAAAATCCTATGCTGTTACCGATCTTGCGGAAATTGACGTGGTGATTGTTGCGGTGAGCGATCCACTAGTAAGTGAGCAGGTGCGTTTACATGCAAGAGAAAAACGGTTACTGGTAAATGTGGCCGACAACCCTGCGCTCTGCGATTTTTACCTGAGCTCTGTGGTTCAGAAAGGAAGCCTTAAGATCGCGATATCCACCAATGGCAAATCGCCCACAATAGCTAAAAGACTGAAAGAATTTCTGCATGAGGTGATCCCTTCAGAGATAGATAGCGTGTTGAATGATATGCAAAGCATACGCCAGACACTAAATGGAGATTTCTCTGATAAAGTAAAACAACTGAACGCCCTCACAAAAGTATTGGTTGCCAAAAAAGTTTCTTTAGACGAACTGCATCTTCAAAAACCAAAAGAAAAAAAATGGCAACAGGTGGTAAAATGGTGCCTGTTTGCTTTTGTTTTTATGATAGTGGGGCATGCCATCTTCTCGTTAATACCCTCTCAGCAGGTATACGATGCAGTTAAATCGGTACCTGATTATATTGATACCCGTTCTTTCCTGATCATGCTGTTAACAGGGTTTATGGCACAAATGGTAGATGGCTCACTGGGGATGGGTTATGGAACTATCTCCACTACTTTTTTACTGGCTAATGGGGTTGCCCCTGCAGTAGTAAGCAGTCGCGTGCATTCGGCAAGAGTATTTTCAAGCGGCGTTTCGGGTTATAGCCATCATCGCTTTGGTAATATCAATAAAAAATTATTCAAGGCCTTGGTTATACCCGGCATTATTGGCGCAATTGTAGGTGCTTACCTGGCTTATGTGGGACAGAAATATTCCTCATACGTAAGAATTCCATTATCTATCTACACCTGTTACCTTGGTTATTTCATTATCAAAAAAGCGCTCCGCAAAAAAACGCAGCAGGATAAAGTAAAAGGTGCCGGATGGCTGGCTGGTGCAGGTGGGTTTATGGATGCATTTGCCGGCGGGGGATGGGGTGCATTAGTTACCAGTACCCTGATCTCCAAAAGGAAAACGGTGCGCTATGTAATTGGTTCGGTATGCCTGGCAGAATTTTTTGTAGTGTTTGCCAGTGCGGTTACTTTTTTTATCCTCTTAAAACATATTCCTATTGCAGATGTGCTGGGATTGATCCTCGGTGGTATCATAGCCGCACCCATAGCTGCAAGATTAGTAGGCAAGCTCCCGTTGAAAACAATGTATTTCCTTGTGGGAGGATTGGTTGTTCTTACCAGTTTGCTTACCTTCTGGAAATCGGTTAATTCAGTACTGCATCTATATTTGGTTTCAGGGAATCAATAAGATTTTTCCGGTGCTTTTCCTGCTTTCTAAGAAATCATGTGCCTGCTTCCCTTCTGCAAGTGTAAAAATAGTGGGTGCTGAAAGTATGATATCTTTATTGTGTATCCATGTGAAAATTTGGGCAGCCCTTTTAAGCCGCTCTTCTTTTGTGGTGAGGTAATTCCACAGGTCCCCCCCTGTTAATGTTTTTGAAGTGCTCATCAATAGTTTTGGATCAAACAACTCCGCATCCCCGCCTGCACTGCCAAATAGTACTACGTGGCCGCAATTTTTGGTTACAGCAAAACTTTCCTGTAATGTACTGGCAATACTGTCGTACACAACATCAACGCCATCGGGGTAAAACGACAGTAACTTTTTTTTCCAGTCATCAGTATAAAGAAATACTTTGGCGGCGCCTTTTTCTAATGCAATGTTTGATTTGGCTTCAGACGAGGTTAATCCTATTACTGTAGCACCAAGCAGCTTGCTGATTTGTATTAATATTTGCCCTACACCACCTGCGCAGGCATGAACGAGTATTGTTTCTCCCGGTTTTGTTTTGTGACTATCTGTGGCAAGATAATGAGCAGTTAAACCCTGTAACAGGGCTGTAGCGGCTATTTCAAAACTAACACTGTCTGGTAAGGGTATTACATGAGAAGTGCGTACTGTTACAAATTCAGCATTGGCAAATGGCGTATCAGCAAAGCCAACTCTATCACCAATCCTGAACTCATTGCTGTTATTTGTATCTACTACTATTCCCGCACCTTCATAACCTGCTATGTATGGAACACCACCCTGCAGGTGATACTTGCCTTTTCTTCTGTAGATGTCTGCATAATTTAATCCTATAGCTTTCATTTCAACTAATATCTCATCCTTTTGTAATATTGGTTTGGGTAGATCAATATACTTGAGTACATCAGAGCCTCCGAATGTAGAGAATGTAAGGGCTTTCATTAATTCAGTTTTAATTTAAATATTTTATACGAACCTCTTTTTCCCTTTGGCAGATGTATCTGGGAAATAGTGAAAAATAAATTTCCCATATTGTCGAATGCAAAAGAATCGGGCCATTTTATTTCCGGGTTACTGATCACTTCCTCCAAAAGCCCGTCACGGTTCAGTTTACTGATGGCATTTCTTTCTAAACTGCTTAGATACAGGTTGCCTTTTTTATCAAAAATGATCCCGTCGTTCGCCCCTGTTTTTGCAAATTTTTCTACCTGCTCTCCCCTTAATGAATCACTGATATGGTTATTCAATAAAGCACTGGTGGGTATTCGGTAAACGTTCTCTCCCATAAGGGCACAGTAATACAAATACTCTTTTTTCGAATCTAACTCAATGCCGTCCGAATGAACAGGGTGTTTTCTTTCATAACCTTCAATTACAATTTTTGAAACTTCTGTTAGTGTGGATGGATGCTGAGACAATACCCTTCGTATTTCATTTGTTTGTAAATCCAATAATACAATACCTCCCAATTGCGAATCTGTGAAATAAGCCATTTGCTTTTGATTATCGATTCGAAAATCATTCAGGTAGCTTTTGCCGCCAATAATTGCCGCCGGAAATGTATAGTCTTTTTGCAGGCTGTTATCAGCAAGATCAAATCCATAAAGATGCGCTTCTTTTGTTGAGTCGGTCTCTAATTCATAACCCGTGTCTAAGATCCAAAGCGTATTCAACTCATCAATAAAAACACTTTGTACGCAAATAAACTTGTAAGCAGAAACAGGCTGGCTGCCCCGGCTATTCCAGACTGTATTTGGATAAGGAATGATGTTGCCATTGATAATTTCTGCAACAGATACAGGTGTTTCCTTTGTCCATCTCGGAAAGTTTACAAATACCCTGTTATGTTTAGAAATGGCTATCCCCGTCCATTGGTTGCCGGTTTCAGCAAAAACAGCTAATTCGGGTACAGACCCGTTGGCTATTGTGTTTTGGGCCTGCAGATGAGATAAAACGAGAGCCATCAGCGAAGTGAATATTGTTTTTAGCATTTTAAGTATGATTGATAAGTAAAATGCAAAACTGTAACGAATGATGCTAATAAGAAAGGAGATAGATCACTGATTTTGTGTGAGGTATATCACATCATATTTTATTAAACCTGCTCAATGTTTCCCTCGATACACCAAGATAGGAGGCAATGATAGATTTGGGTACCCGTTGAAAAAGATGCGGATATTGTTTAAGCAACAGTTCATATCTTTTTTTAGAATCATCTGCCATAAATGAAAGCATTCTTTTCTGTAAGGCAATAAATCCGCTGTTTGCTTTTTTTCGAAAAAAGCTTTCCATTTTATGCAGCTCGGCGCAGATCTTTTCCCTGTTTTCAAATGACAGGCAAAGCAATTCTGTGTCTTCTAAGCAATCAACATCCAATATGGCTTTTGTTCGGGTGAAATAGGCCTGGTAATCTGTTATCCACCAGCTCTCCATGGCAAACTGCAGAATATATTCTTTCCCTTTTTCATCAGTATAGCCGGCTTTTAATAAACCTTTCTTTACCCAATAGGTATGGTTTACACTATCTCCGGCCTGAATTAAGTATTGGTGCTTTTTTAATTTCTTTTTTGTGAAGTAAGAAAGAACCAGGGCAAATTCTTTGTCTGTTAGAGAAACTATTTCTTCAATATGTTTTCTTAGTTCTTCGCTCATGTGTATTGATATTAGGCATCAAATAACCCATTGAAGATAATAAGAATAAGGCAAACAGATGATATGGAACTGTTGAAGTGAAGAGGTAAAATGCGGCCGAAGTTTTGGTAACCTGTTGTTACAGGCAGATAATTTCCGGCCGCACCTTTAATGGTAATTATTTAACGTGCCGGCGGATGTTTCAATAGGAGATAGACGGAAGAAAAGAAGTGCCTCCGTAAGTTCGGTTTTAACTTTTTTTATTCTGTCCATCTCTTATTGCAACCAAAATGTACTGCTAAATGTAATGACACAACACGTTATTTATTTTGCTGTAATTGTTTCTGAAAACCCAAACGATCTATCTGGATCCAGTATTCTGCAATTTTCCCATTTTGTAAACGATATACGCAACTGGCAATTTCTGTTAAGGGCTTTCCTGTTGCAGCGTAACCGTCTATTTCGGTCAAATGGTTGCCTTTTTGTTTCCATCGGGCATATACTTTATCGCCGTCTGCTATCAGTTCTGTTATTTCAAAAGAAAAAACGCCATACATTTTGAGAAATTCCCGCACATGATCTGCATAGTTATTGGGTGTGCGCTTTACTGTTGTTTCTTCTTCTGTATTCACCTGGTGCGCAAGTACGGTGTCTTCCATAAAAGCTGTTGCTGCATCAGGATTTTTCCCGGAACGAACCTGTTCTAAGAATCTTTTTACGATATCCTTATTCTCAATCATTACTTTTTCCGGCCTTGCTGCAGTTGCCGCGATCTCAATATTGGCTTTGGCTGGCAGATCGGCAACAGCAATACAGACTCTCGCAGGAAGATTGCCCGTAAAATAGGAGGTGTACACCTTATTTGTGACCTGATAATTGCCCATATCCTTTAAATAGATAGTTACGTTTGCCAGGTCTTTAAATGCAAGTCCCTCTTTTTTTAATAAGATTCCAATATTGTGCATTACCTGGTTTGCCTCTGTCTCAAAACTTCCGGTTACAAGCTTACCGGTAGCTTCATCAATACCCACCTGCCCGGATATAAAGACCTGGTTGTTTACGGAAACTGTTTTGCTGAATGGTAGCGGTGCAGGTCCGCCAATTATTTGCTGTGCCATAGTGTTTAGCGAATTGAGTAATAAAAAAATGAACATGACTTTTTTCATCGGAAGAATTTGAAACACAAAATAACAGGGTAATTATTAATACTGTAAATGCTATTTTTGTCAATATTTGATACCTAAATAGTATTATTATGGACCTTCGTCATTTGAATTATTTCCTGGTTCTGGCAGAAGAACTGCATTTTGGCCGGGCGGCCGAACGGTTGCATATCTCGCAACCGCCCCTTAGCAGAATGATACAGCAAATAGAAAGCGAGTTAGGTGTGCAGCTTTTTGAACGAACCAAAAGAACAGTGCTATTAACTGCTGCAGGCTTAGAACTGTTGCAGGATGCCAGGCAAATGGTTTTGCAAATGGAAACTGTAAAGAAAAGGTTGTCTGCTTTTGGTAAGGGTGAAACCGGTACTTTAAAAATTGGTTATGTGGGCGCTGTGATGCATACCAGGCTACCTGATCAGTTGTCGGATTTTGCAAAGGATTCTCCCTATGTGGATCTGCAATTTGAAGAACAGCCAAATAATGGCCTGCTGCACGGATTAAGTAATGGAACATTAGATGTGGCATTTGTAAGAACATGGCTTCATCCTGAAAACCTGCAGGAAAAATTAATAGCGAGCGAGTCTTTTGTAGCTGTGGTACCCGCAAAACACAAACTGGCAAAGCGAAAAAAGATTTCTGTTAAGCAATTAAAAAATGAGCATTTCATCACTTTCACAAGAGAGTGCGGGCCTACTATTTTCGACAGTTTCCTCACATTATGTTCTAATGAAGGGTTTAATCCGAAGATCCTGCACCAGGCTTCGCAGCTAAATTCAGTGTTGCGGCTTGTGGAGAGTGGCTTTGGTGTTTCACTTATGCCAAAAAGTATTGAGGTGGGATACAAACTCAAAATAAAATTTATTCCGTTGGAAGGAGCTAAAGAAACTATTCCACTGATTATGCTGACGAGAAAAGAAAACCCAAACCCTGTTTTATTGCATTTACGGGATCATTTAGTAAAATAATTGCCCTTTTATCTGTGTTATCTGTGGCAATAAGAAAATAATTTGATCAAACCCGATCAGTTTCTACCCAATACCTGTTTCTTTCTTAAACGCAACGCATATAAATACCCATCCGCACTTCCAAAATACAATACACCCTCTTTTACTGCAGGGGAAGAAACGATGGCCCCCAGTTTGTAAATTTCATCCATCACTCTTTTATTTGCCGGGTAAGAAGATAAGTCATCCCCTTTAGCAGTATACGCAAAATTCAGTGTATCATTTTTAAGCACTGATGCTGCATGTTGCTTTCTGCCCTCTGATGAAAAGCTGTTCCATCGTTTTCCTTCAGAGTCAAGATCAAGTGCGTACATCTTACCTGTGAAATCACCAAAGTATGCTGTATTGCCGGTAATGGCCGGTGTACCAAATACATAACCATTTGCTTTTAACCTATATTTTTCGTTACCTGTTTTAGCATCAATGGCCAGTAACAGGTAGCTGTCTGATGTGCCAACATACAACAGATCCCCTTTCATCACCACCGAACCAACGATCCATGAACCCTGGGCATCATATTTCCAGAGCAGGTTTCCGTTATCCGCATTCAATGCATACAGATGTGCATCTCTCGCACCAAAATAGACCACGCCATTTGCTACGGTTGGGGATGCCTGTATGCCCGACATCGCCATCTGGTCGCCTGTTTTAAACTTCCATATTTCTTTGCCTGTTTTTGCATTGATGGCATATAGGTAAGTGTCCCAGCCGCCAATATAAAGAATGCCATTATGCAATGCCGGACTTGAATGCACGCTGCCATTTGTTTTAAATTTCCATTTTACAGAGCCATCGTTTGCGTTTACTGCATACACAAATCCATCGCTGCTGCCAAAATATACGGTTAGTTCATCATCGGTTTTATCAACAATGGGAGAGGAAATAAAGCAATCCCAGAGATCTTCCATATACATTCCTGTCGGTTTCATGCCCCAGTAAGATGTATCTCCTATGCGCTTTTCGCCACCGGTTCTGGATTTCCAATTTAGTTTGCCTGTAGTAAAATTGAGAGCATAAATATGCCCGTCTAAACTTCCAACATAAACGGTGTTGTCATATACTGCGGGAGAAGAATGAACAGCACCGCCGGTTGTAAACTTCCATACCTGTTTACCTGTTGCCGTGTTTACGGCATAAATATTACCGTCTTCGCTGCCAATGAATGCAATATTTTTCACAACCGCGGGCGATGAAAAAATCTTGCCGTTTGTTTTAAACTTCCATTTCACATCACCGATTGGTGCGTAAGGTTGCGAATCAGGAACCACTGTGGTTTGCTGATGAAACATGGCAGATGATTTGCCACTTTCTTTTTGAGCTGTTGATAAATTAGTTGTGATGCATAAAACCGGGATCAGGAAATGTTTTAAACGCATTGGTGTAGAGGATTTATTTTTTCAGAGTTTAAATATATAAAATAAATGTAATAGATTTATTTTTTTATGACTGTAACGAGTTGTGCTGTTGAAATCAATATGTATTAATGCATTTTACTTTTAAAAGTATTTAATAATGCGGCTATTCTTTATTTTAAATCACTTTTTAAACATAGGAGGTACATAGGAAAACAAAAAAGAAACATAGCGTTTGAACTATATGCCCTGTTTCCTGACCTATCTAACTATGTGTTTAAGGAGCACAACACGTTATGATAGTACATCAACTTTAATCTCTACCACCACAATTTCATTCCCATAAAGATCGAGGCAATGCAAAAATTTATATTCAGGTGTTAGAACAGGAGCTACTTTTATAATCACCTGGTTGTTTTTTAATTTTTGATATTGTTCTTCTATCGAAGTAGTATAAATAACCATTGTTGGTTGCCCTGCTGTTTGCCTGCCAACCCGTTCTTTTTGTTCTTTACTGTCGGCCTTTAAAAACCATATCCCTAAAGAATCTGCCGGATCTGCTCCAATGTGCAGAAAGCGTTGCCCAACATCAGTTGTTACATCAAAAATTCTTTTAAAGCCAAAATTTTGTTCGTAAAAACCGGAAGCTTCTTCGTAATCATTAACAAGGATAATTATCCTTCCGAGGTAATTTTTCATTTTCTGAATTTAAATTGGTGTGAGTTAATTGTGGTTTAAATAATTTTTCGCGGCCTGTTCTTTTAATAACAACCAGACTTCTTTGTTTAAAGGTTTTGCCCAGTTATTTCCTATGCTCTCCCATAATTCCTGTTGCCCGGTAAGCCCAATGCAATTGATGTATTCTTTGCCGCAAACGGCATAGTCTTTCCAAATGGTAATAAGGTAGCCGCCATTTTTCAGGTGATATGTTTCAGCCTGTTGATAATCTTTGAACCACGCATATACATAGGCCACGCAAGATGACCTGTAAAGACAATCATTGTTAATTACATGCCTTTTCAATTCAGCCCATGAGTTAAAGCCATTTTCAACGGCAAGTAATTGGTAAGCGAATTTTAGTTTAACCGTATCTGCATGGTTGATCATCCAGTCAACAGTTTTGTGAGAAAAGAATGGCAGATTTAAAAAACGTTCAGCAACGTTGATAGACTTAGCGGTGCCGCTTTTCAGGTCTTTTAAAAGGAATAGGGCCCGGGTATTTAGTGAATGAAGCCGTATAGGTTTTAAACTGTTCATATAATTTCCAATAATGCCAATGTCCCACATTTGGCGGAAATTAAATAATCAATTTAAACTTAGAGATTGTAGGGTGAGTTTATCTTTTGTGGGAACAGGCGGCCCCAACAGCCTGCACCGCAAATATAGGAATATTTCAAATTATAAACCGTGCCTTGGTGCCTTGGTGCCTTGGTGTGGGAATAAATTGCACACCAAGGCACGGTTTTTCTAAGCGCAGTTTTCCTGTATTAACTTCTGAACCGCTCGCTATGCGACTGTTTTTTTACAACTGCTACCAACTGTTCAATATTGTCTATGTTATTCATATCGTTTTGCCCGATAGAAATATGCCATTTCTTTTCAACGGCATTTAAGAGGTATAGCATTTCCCAGTCTACCAGGTCAAGGTCTTTTTTAAGGTTGGTTTTTGGGGTGAGTGCGGTGGTGTATATATTCAGCTTTTGCTTCAGCAATTTCTGGATGCTGTTTACGAATGTCTGCATAGTGTTTAGTTTGTATGTATAATGAACCATTACAGAACAAAAACGCTGCCAGAAGTTTATTAAGATGCTGTTAAAGGATGAGTGGAAGAAAAAAACTACAGTACTCAACACCCGCGCCCTTGCGCCTTTGCATGAAAAATAATGCTCGCAAAGGCGCAAGGGCGCGGGATAAAGGATGCATGGTTGTTCTTAAAAACAAATAGCGCGGGAAATATTCCCGCGCTATTTGTTGTATTGTATAAAATGGATGCTTAATTCTTTTTAGGCGCTGCAGATTGTGCAGGAGCAGGTGCTGTACTTTGTGTGGTAGCCGCTGCTTTTACTTCTCCTTTAAATGTAAGAACAACTGAAGGTGTTTTTGCATTGGACACTACCGTGATGGCTTTATTAAACGCTCCAACAGAGGCAGCATTAAAGGTTGCCTTAATAGTTGCTGTAGTACCTGGTTTTACCGGCTCTTTAGGCCATTCTGGTGTAGTACAACCACAAGAGGGCGTAACAGAGGTTAATACCAATGGTTCTTTACCTGTGTTTTTGAAACTGAAAACATAAGTAACCGGAATTCCCTGTGGAATAGCTCCGAAATCATGCGTACTGTTTGCAAAACTAATATCGGCCTGACTGGCGCTTTGAGTAGGCGTTTGTGAACAACCTGCATTGGCAAAACCAATGGCAATAACGAATGCTAAGAATATTTTTTTCATAAATCGATTTATTGTGAAATAAAGATAAAGGTTTTTCAATAAGAATAGCCGTATCCAACCGTGGTTAAAAAAAGGTTAAATAGCCTTTAACAATCACTACAGTACAGCACAGGGGGCTAACTATTCTTTACCGCCACTGCCTTTAAACTGGTGTACAGTTTCCTTAAACAACACATTAAAGGTGGTAAGGGAGCCATAGATGGCAGTGATGTACTGCTGCATTTCTACTTTTTCTGCGTCAGTCAGCACCTTATGCGCATTGATCTTTTGTTCTATCAGCCGTATCCTGTCGCGCACCATTACTATTTTATGAAAGAAAACATCAATGGGTATTTCCTTCGCCTGCAGGCTTTCCTCTTTTGGTTGCAACAGCATTGTACCATCATTCCATTTGGTAGCCATCGGCACCAGTTGAAACTCGTGCAGGCGTTGATCAAGGATATTGTTGAGCGCCTGTTCTATATCCGCCAAACAAATGCCGTCTTGAGCGGATGCTGTGCCGCTATTTTCCAGCACAGTTAAATCAGCATAATCTTTGGCAATACTCTTGGCGGTGTTGGGCGTTTTAAACCAGATCGTATAAAATTCTGTTGCTGTTTCTACCACTACCCCTTTACCATAATGCGGGTGCTGTACTCGTGCACCGATACCCAATGCTTCCATATGTATTTTTTAAAATATGATCTTTGGTTTAATTAGCAGATGCAATATAAAAGGAGAAAGGTCAAAGTTGAAAGAATCGTTTTTTTGGGAAGATAGATGCCCCCAATCTTGTCTCATTTCTTTTTCACCACAGAACTTTCTACAGTAAAGACAGGTAAAAAATTTTGCCTTTAAATGCAATGGTACTTTTTTATCATTTAAAGCAAATTATATGCCATAATCGATGTTAAAATAGTACCGTTTATTGCCTTTTTCAATCCCAAAAAACTACTTGGTCGTTTTTTTGAAGCCAGTTATCATTTTTTAACTTATTTCAACCGGTTAAATATTAATTTTAGATTCTAAACACTTCAACCAGTAAACTACTCCCAATGATTACGCTAACGATCAACAACAAATCTTACGAGGTAGATGCCAGTCCGGATATGCCTCTTCTTTGGGCCATTCGCGATATGGTGGGATTAACCGGAACCAAATTTGGCTGCGGCATTGCGCAATGCGGTGCCTGCACTGTTCATGTAGATGGTGTACCCGTTCGTTCCTGCAGTTACCCTGTAGCTGCCGCCGCCGGCAAAAAGATCACCACCATTGAAGGCTTATCTGAAAAAATTGCCCAGGCTGTTCAAAAAGCATGGATCGAATTACAGGTGCCCCAATGCGGTTACTGCCAGTCGGGACAAATAATGAGCGCCACTGCTTTATTAAAAAATAAACCTCATCCAACCGATGCGGATATTGATGCAGCCATGCAGGGGAATCTTTGCCGCTGCGGCACTTACCCGCGCATACGCAGTGCTATTCATCGCGCATCAGAATTGATCAAGTAATCAACCAACCAAAACACTTGTTACCATGAATAAGACATTACCAAATATAGACCGCCGCAATTTTCTCCGTATTACGGGAATTACCGGCGCGGGACTGGTGTTCGGCCTTTCTGCCAATGGCGAAACTGTTGCAGAAAACATGGCTACAGCAGCCGAATCGTTTGAACTGACTCCGTTTGTGCTGATTGAAAAATCAGGTCAGATCACCATCTTCAATCCAAAACCGGAAATGGGGCAGGGTACTTTTCAATCTGTGCCTTCATTGATCGCAGAAGAACTGGAAGTTGCGCTTGACCAGGTAACCATTAAACAAACCGGCGGTGAAAAGAAATTTGGTGGCGGACAGTCGGCCGGTGGCAGCTCATCCATACGTGGCAATTACCAGAACTTGCGCAAAGTGGGCGCTTCAGCACGTGAAATGCTGATCAAAGCTGCCAGTCAGCAGTGGAATGTGCCAGTGTCTGAATGTTATGCTGAGCATGCAAAAGTTTTTCATAAACCATCAGGTAAAAATTTGGGATATGGCGAGTTGGTAGAAGCTGCTTCTAAAATAGAAGTTCCTAAATCACCAACGCTGAAAGATCCTAAGGATTTTAAAATACTGGGTAAACGCTACCCGCGCCCGGATGTGCCATTAAAAACAAATGGTACAGCCATGTTTGGAATAGATGCATCCATACCCGGAATGGTTTATGCATCTATTGAACGTTGCCCCGTGTTTGGTTCCAAACTGGTAAGTTTTGATGCCACTGCTGCCAAAAAAGTGAAAGGTGTGATTGTTGTTGAAACCTGCGAAAGAATACATGGTGTATATAAATCAGAAGGTGTGGCAGTAATTGCTGAAAACTATTGGGCCGCTGTTCAGGGCCGTAAAGCATTAGTAGTAAAATGGGATTACCAGGGCAATGAAACCTTCAACTCAAAAGCCTACGAACAAAGCCTTCGCGATGCAGCCAAAGAAGAAGGTGCCGTAGAACATTCTCAGGGAGATTTTGATAAGTCATTTGCAGAAGCACCGGTTAAATTAGAAGCATTGTATGAAACACCCGTTGTATCTCATTCACCCATTGAACCTATGAACTGCCTGGCTAATTGGTATGATGGCAATAAATTAGAGATATGGACCTCTACACAGGTGCCCGGAAGTATCATGAACGAGTTTTCTAAAAGATATGATGTGGCCCAGGAAAACCTGAAAATAAATGTGATGTTTAATGGTGGCGGATTTGGCCGCAGGCTCTATCCTGATTATGTGCATGAAGCTGTTCAGCTTACAAAGAAGATCGGTAAGCCGGTAAAAGCTATCTGGACAAGAGAAGATGATACCAAACAGGGGCCTTTCCGTCCGATGACTTTCTCTGCCATGAAGGGCGCATTATCAGCCGATGATAAAGCAGTGGCTTTTCAGCATAAAGTGATTTCGCCTACACTGAGTATGCGCAAGGACTATGATAAAACAAAGGCCGATGGCACCATGACCGAAGGTATCAGTGAACAGAAGTATGAGATAGAGAACATGAAGAACCTGTATGTTCACCATTACCTGCACGTGCCGCTTGCAGCATGGCGGGCTGTAACCAGTACCACGCTTGCATTTGCACATGAATGTTTTATTGATGAGATGGCAATAAAAGCAAAGAAAGATCCGATGGCGTTTCGTTTGGGAATGCTTACCAAAGAATCGGACACTAAAACCTTATTACAAAAACTGAAAGAGGTTTCTAAATGGGACAAACCTTTGCCTGCAGGATGGGGAAGAGGTGTGGCACAGTATGAATTCTTTGCAGGCCTTGGTGGTTATGTAGTGGAAGTATCTAAAAAAGGAACAGGCATTAAGATCGAAAAAATATATGCAGTGATAGATCTGGGTACAGTAGTAAATCCTGATACAGTGGAAGGTCAGGTAGAAGGCGCTGCTGTAATGGCTTTAACGGCTGCTATTAAAGGCGGTATTACATTTGATAAAGGCCAAACTGTACAGAGTAATTTTCACAACAACCCGATTGTGCGCATTAATGAAATGCCAAAAGTAGAAGTGCATATTTTAGCCAATGGCGGTCCAAGAATTAAAGGGGTAGGAGAACCCGGACTGCCTCCTTTTGCGCCGGCATTGTGTAATGCGATCTACGCCGCAACGGGCAAGCGGATCAGAAGGCTGCCATTTGATATCAATAAAATTGTTTAATCATTTTGAAAAAATAAAGTGAATGTTGAAAATACTTGGCTCTGTTATTACCATCCTGGCATTATTTGTTATCGGAACTTCATTTATTCAGGCATTTAACTTACCCAAAAGTATAGAGAGGGGAAAAGAGGCATACGTGCTTTATTGCCAGAACTGCCATATGGAAGATGGCAAAGGACAGGAAGGTCTTTATCCGCCAGTGGCGAAAGCAGATTTTTTGAAAAAGCCAAATAAAGTACTGATCAATGTGATCCTGAAAGGACAGAATGGAGAAGTTACAGTGAATGGTATTAAATACAATGCAGAAATGCCTGCGCAGAATTATCTTACAGATGAGCAGATTGCAGATATATTGAATTATACCAAAAATGCCTGGGGTAATAAATCTGCCATTGCCATAACACCAGCGATGGTGAAACAGATACGACAATAAATTTACCGCCTTCCTGAATGAAAGAAATAAAAGATATCGTATTTGCCTATGATGAAGCTGTGAGGCAGGGCAAAAAAACTGCATTGGCTACTGTGGTGCATGTAGAAGGATCATCATACAGGAGAGCAGGAGCGCGGATGCTGGTTACGGAAGACGGGCAGTTAACCGGCGCTATCAGCGGTGGATGCCTGGAAGGGGATGCGTTGCGCAAAGCTGTGCTTGCCATCACACAGGAAAAGAATAAGCTGGTGATCTACGATACCACAGATGAAGATGATGCAAAACTGGGGATACAATTAGGTTGCAATGGAATTGTCTCAATCCTTTTTGAGCCGATTGATGAAAAGGATCCGGCAGATAATCCAATCGCAGTTTTAAAGGCGAATATTGCAAGCAGGAAACCTGCTGTACTTATTACAGGGTACTCTTTGAACAATCAACACCATTACGGTACCTGTCCGGTTGAAAGTCTTCCATCTTCCATAAAAAAAGAAGCGGCCCGTATAGCCGGTGAAGTGCTTGCGGCAAATACCTCTGCATATATTGAATTATCAATTGAAGATAATCATCAGCAATTCTTTTTTCAATACACCATACCACCCATATCACTTGTACTGGTAGGTGCAGGTAATGATGCGATGCCATTGGTTTCGATGGCTGGCATTATCGGATGGCCCGTTACTGTGATAGATGGCAGGGCCTCTCATGCATCTGTGCAACGATTTCCGGCTGTAGAAAAAATACTGGTAGGAAAACCTGATGATGTGATCGGCAAAATCTTATTTGACGAAAGAACGGCTGTTGTATTAATGACGCATAATTACAATTACGATATAGCCATGCTGCCATTGTTAATGGGAAAAACCCTGAACTATATTGGCATGCTGGGCCCTGCTGCCAAACGCAACCGGATGTTGCATGAGCTGGAACAAAAAGGAATCCATTACCCGGAGCAGGAATTACAAAAAATATACGGTCCAACCGGTTTAGACCTTGGCGCCGAAACGGCTGAAGAGATTGCCCTGTCAATCATTTCAGAGATCATGGCTGTTATGCAGCAAAGAGAACCTGATCATTTAAAACAGAAACAGCAGGCCATTCATCACCAGGATTTATGAAGAACGCGGTACTGATATTGGCGGCTGGTGCTGCATCGAGAATGCAGCAGGCAAAAATGCTGTTGCCATTTGCATCGGCCAATATCCTCTCGCATATAGTAGCAGAAGCAAGGGCTATTAAGCCTGATAGTATTTGTTTGGTTACCGGATATTATCATAACGAAATATTGAGCAAGGTTAATACAGCAGGGCTGGATGTGGTACAAAATGAGAACTGGAAAAACGGAATGGCATCATCTATTAAAATAGGATTGGAAGCTTTGATGAAGAAACATTCCGATCTTAGATCCGTATTGATCACCGTAAGTGATCAACCGTATGTAAGCCGTGCGGTGTTTGCCGGTATGATCAGTTTACAGCAGGAAACGAAGAAAGGAATTGTTGCAGCAAGGTATGGATCAGTAACAGGAACGCCTGTGCTGTTTAATCAGAAATATTTCAGCAACTTATTACAGTTAGTGGGAGATAAGGGCGCGAAGACTATCTTGCAGCAATATCCGGATGATATGGTAACGGTTGATTTCCCGCAGGGCGCAATAGATATAGACACGCCGGAAGATTATGAAAGGCTTTGCCTTCAAACAAAAGAAAAGAATGCTTAAAGATACCCACGATAGAATACATAATTACCTGCGGATCTCCATCACCGATAATTGCAACCTGCGTTGCTTTTATTGCATGCCCGAAGAATCTTATGCCTTCATGCCCAATAGCCAATTAATGCAGGCTGATGAAATTCTGCAATTAGCCCGTTTGTTTGTTGAACAGGGTGTAACTAAAATCAGGCTCACCGGTGGCGAACCTTTGGTACGTAAAGATGCAAAAGAAATTATTCGCTCACTGGGTACATTGGGTGTTGATCTTACCATTACCACCAACGGTACACGCGCTAATCATTTTATGGATGATTTTGATGCAGCCGGGATACGCTCGGTAAACATTAGCCTGGATACTTTACAGAAAGATAAATTTGTGCTGCTAACCAGGAGAGATCAATACGATATCGTAAAAGATAATATTCAGTTACTGCTCAAAAGAAATTTTAAAGTGAAAGTGAATGTGGTAGTGGTAAAAGGTGTGAACGATAATGAACTGCTTGATTTTATTGCATGGACAAAAGATACGCCCATCGATATCCGTTTTATCGAGTTCATGCCTTTTGACGGCAACCAATGGAAAAGCGATAAACTGGTTACCTGGAAAGAAATGCTGGAGATTGTTCAGGAGCAGTATTCTGTTACACCATTGGAGAATGCACCCAACGATACCTGCAAAAAATACCGTGCAAACAATCATACCGGAACGTTTGCGGTGATCAGTACCATGAGCGCTCCTTTTTGCAGCGGCTGTAACCGCATACGTTTAACGGCAGACGGGAAAATTAAAAATTGTTTATTTTCTCAGGAAGAAACTGATCTGTTACAGGCATTAAGAAACGGACAGGATGTATTACCACTGATAGAAAATTCTATCCTATCGAAACACAAAGAACTGGGTGGGCAGTTTTCAAAACAATTTGAATTGATTGATGCAAATACCTTACACAACAGAAGTATGATAGCTATTGGCGGATAAATAATTATTTATGGTAACGGTAGAAGAAGCAAGACAGATCGTATTAGCTGAATGCAGCACGCTTGATGCTGTTGAGATGCCTGCTGAGCAATCGGTTGGTTATGTATTGTCATCTGCTATCATCAGTGTAATTAATATTCCTGCCTTCCGACAGTCGTCTATGGATGGCTATGCTATTATGTTGCAGGATAAAAACAGGGAACTGCCGGTGCAGGATGAACTGCCTGCCGGTACGCCTAAACAGATTATGTTGCAGCCCCATACTGCTGTTAAAGTATTTACCGGTGGCCCTGTGCCTGATGGTGCAGATGCGGTGGTTCAAAAAGAACTGGTAACGGTTATGGGGCACTCCATCAAAATAAATGCGGTTGATATTGAACCCGGAACCAATATCCGCGTACCCGGAAGCGAAATCAACAAAGGAGAAATAGCTATTCCCCAAGGAACCGTTATCAGGCCGATGCATATTGGCTACCTGGCCAGTCTGGGTGTTACAAAAGTTCCGGTGATCAGTAAACCATCCGTTGCCATACTGATCACAGGAAATGAAGTGGTGCAACCGGGTGTGGCATTGCAACCGGGACAGGTATATGAATCAAATTCATTTGGGTTAAAAGCCTGTTTGCTGCAGGCGCATGTTAACGTGATCGATATCAGTTACGCAAAAGATAATTTACCCGAAACAGAACAAAAAATAACACAGGCATTGGTGCAACATGATCTGGTGCTGATTACCGGCGGCGTAAGTGTTGGCGATCATGATCATGTGGTGGCAGCCTGCCTTAAATCCGGCATCAAACAACAGTTTCATGGCGTAAAACAAAAACCGGGCAAACCCTTATTCTTCGGAACAAAAGGAAAACAAATGGTATTCGGCCTTCCGGGCAATCCCGCATCGGTGTTGTCTTGTTTTTATCAGTATGTATTACCAGCTATCCATTGCCTGTCGGGAATGATGCCCCCCGCAACATGCAGGGCTAAACTGAAAGAACGGTTTGAAAAAAAAATATCCCTCACGTTTTTTTTGAAAGGTTTTTACGAGAATGGCATGGTAACTATTTTAACTGCGCAGGCATCATTTCAGCTAAGCGCCTTTGTGCAGGCCAATTGCTGGATTGAATTGGAAGAAACCGCTACTCATTTTGAAAAAGACCAGGAAGTTAAAGTACACATGTTCGCATAATCATTAAGCCTATGGAGGAAATTATTGTATATGGATTATTTTTTCTGGTTGCCTTCCTGTATGCATCGGTAGGGCATGGGGGGGCAAGTGGCTACCTTGCATTGATGGCATTGATGGGCTTTAGTTCCACCGTAATGAAACCTACGGCTTTGCTTTTAAATGTGATGGTATCACTGATCGCTTTTATTTCTTTTTACCGCGCCAAACATTTCAGATCGCAATTATTATGGCCTTTAATTGCAGCCTCTATTCCATTTGCATTTCTCGGCAGCATCATGCCTGTATCAGAATTGATGTATAAAAAAGTATTGGGTGTGGTGCTACTGTTATCCATTATCAGGTTGGTTTGGGTTAGCGCTGAAAGACCTTTATCACCCGGTCCTAAATGGTATATTTTATTCCTGATAGGCGCCGCAATCGGGTTGGTATCTGGTATGATCGGGATGGGTGGCGGCATCCTTCTTTCGCCTATTTTATTGCTGATGGGCTGGTCTAATCAGAAACAAACAGCGGCCATCAGTTCTATCTTTATCTTTCTGAATTCAATGGCAGGCATCGCCGGACAAATGAAAACCGGGTTTAACCTCAGCCCGCAAATTATTACCATTATTGTATTTGTTTTGGCAGGAGGCTGGTTGGGTGCGTATATTGGTGCAGAGAAACTTAAGTCGAAGAACATGAAGTATATACTGGCTGCAGTGTTGGTACTGGCTGCAGGTAAACTCATTTTTGTAAAATAGGTATATGGCAATAGAAGTATTATTTTTTGGTTCATTGGTTGATACAACTACTGTGTCTAAACTGTTACTGGATGATATGCCCGATACCAAAACATTGAAGGCCTATCTGGAACAAAAGCATCCTGCCTTACGTGTAGCAAAATATTTTGAAGCTGTGAATGGGCAAATGATACAAAACAACACCTTATTAAGGTCTGGCGATACCGTGGCTTTGATGCCGCCATTTTCAGGAGGATAAATATGCAGTCTGATGACCGATACATACGACAATTGATACTCCCCGGTTTTGGAGTAGCGGCACAGACTAAACTGCGTGCGGCTAAAGTATTGATTGTTGGTATGGGTGGATTGGGTTGTCCTGCACTGCAATACCTTGTTGGTGCGGGTGTTGGCCAACTGGGCATTATGGATGCAGATACGGTAAGTATCAGTAACCTGCACCGCCAACTGTTATTTAATGAACAGGAGATTGGCAGAAAAAAAACAGCAGTAGCATCTGAAAAAATGAAGCTGCTGAATGCAGCGGTAAGCATTGTAGCTTATCCCTTCGCGCTAACCAATCAAAACGCATTAAATATTATCAGTGAATATGACCTGGTGATTGATGCAACAGATAATTTTCCTGCTAAATACATCATCAATGATGCTTGTGTAATTCTTGGTAAGCCTTTTGTTTATGGTGCGGTATCAAGATATGAAGGACAGTTAACGGTATTTAATTTGCCGGGTAAGGCCATTAATTACCGCAACCTGTTTCCGGAGCCACCGGCAAAAACAGAGATATTATCCTGCGAAGAAGCAGGCGTGCTGGGTGTTTTGCCCGGTATTATCGGAACCATGCAGGCAACGGAAGCAATTAAAATTATTACAGGAATTGGTGAGCCATTGGCGGGCCGTTTGTATAATTATGATCTGTTGCAGGCGCGTGGATATGAAATAACGCTATTGCCGGATAACAATAGAATAACAATAAACCGGCAAACATTTGAGCAAATGGATTATGCTTTTACCTGCGATGAACATGAAGACATAGCGGAAATTAACGTAGCAGAATTTAACAGGCTTGCACAACAACCCGATGTATTTGTGCTGGATGTGAGGGAACGGCACGAATACCCGCCAATTGATTTTTCTGATGCGCAGATCCCTATGTCGGAATTGCAGGTCTCCATTGCTGATTTGCCGGAGAAAGAAATTTGTGTGATCTGTCACCAGGGTATCCGCAGTGTATATGCTGCGCAGCTTATTAAAGAACAAAGAAATCTTACGGTATATAGTTTAAAAGGTGGGCTCACAGCTTATTTTAACCAACAGGGATCATGAAAGAAAAAACGATCAGGAACATATTTACAGAAGGCCCCATCTCTGCAAAAAAAATAGCGGATGATCTTCAGAAACATGCTGCCAAAACAGATATTGGCGCGCATAGTATTTTTCTGGGCCAGGTACGTGCCGATAAAAAAGGGGAGGAAACCGTGCAGGCTATTGAATACACTGCTTACCAGGAAATGGCATTGCAAAAAATGCACGGGATACGGGAAGCCCTTTTTGCCAAATACGATCTTAGCTGTATGCACGTGCATCATAGTCTTGGCATAGTGCCGGCTGGGGGAATCTGTTTGTTTGTATTTGTATCAGCGCCACACCGCAAAGCCGCTATAGATGCCTGTGAGGAACTGGTAGAAGCCATTAAATTTGAATTGCCTATCTGGGGTAAAGAAATATTAGATTCACAAAATACTGTCTGGAAAGAAAATACCTGATCATGGTTAATATTACACATAAATCGAATTCTTTACGGAAAGCCATTGCAGGTGCGGTGGTGATGGTATCTTCTGAAGAAACCATTGCTGCGGTGCGTGAGAAACGTGTACCTAAAGGCGATGTGTTTGAGTTTGCTAAAGTGGCCGCACTATTTGCGATTAAAAAAACCAGTGATGTAATTCCCGATTGCCATCCATTGCCTGTTGAGTTTGCGCAGGTTAGTTTTCAGATCAATCAGCTGGCGATAGAAATTACAGTAGAAGTGCATACGGTGTACAAAACAGGCGTAGAAGTAGAAGCTATGCACGGCGCATCGATAGCGGCGCTTACATTGTATGATATGCTTAAACCTATTGATAAACATATTGAGATACAATCGGTAAAACTTTTGCATAAAGAGGGGGGTAAGTCGGATTATACAATTAAGTCCGGCCAAACCATTACTGCGGCGGTGGTTGTCTGTTCTGATACTATTCATCAAAAAAAAGGGGAAGATAAGGCAGGACTGGCGGTGATTGAAAAACTGAAAAAGTTTCAGATCGAAATCAAACATTATGAAGTGATTCCCGATGAGGCAGATGCCATCAAACAAAAAGTAGAAGCGTATACACAAGGAGGCATTCAATTACTATTGTTTGCAGGAGGCACCGGTGTATCACAAAGGGATATTACGGCAGATACTATCAAACCTTTGCTGGATAAGGAACTGCCGGGTATTATGGAGCAGGCCCGCAGTTACGGCCAGAGCAGGATGCCTTATGCCATGCTCTCCGGAAGTGTGGCCGGCATTATCAAAAACTCCTTGGTGCTTACCTTACCCGGCTCAACCAAAGGCGCCACAGAATACATAGATGCCTTGTTTCCACAGGTATTGCATGTGTTTGATGTGATTGATGGGAAGAGGCATGGTTGATGCATAATGTCAATAAGAGAAGAACGATGGGAAGACGATAGAAAACACTTTATCAACTCTCTCCACCGTTGTTGGTCGCCTGACCCACAACTGATAGAAAGAAATCAATTGCCACAGAACACACAGATTTTCACAGATTGTTTCTGTGTTATTCTGTGGCTTCTGTGCAAAAAAAATACATTCATTAAAATATTCCCATCTCCCCGCCGTTATTGGTCGCCTAACAACAACTAATAGACTTTTCATGTTTAAAATAAAATAAGTGGAATTTTAAGAGTGTATTAAAAACCGGTAAATGAATAAACTATCCAGAGCTACTTTAGTGATTGGTTATTGCTTAATTTTTTTCACTGGTGTAGTCTATTATCCAAAATGGAAACAACCAGCTACAGAAGCTACTTTGAGTTGGGATGTTTCGGGGTACTACTTATATCTTCCGGCAGTTTTTATTTATCATGACTTAAAACAGTGTAGGTTCAAAGACAGTGTTCTGCATAAGTATCATCCAACACCAGATTTTCAGCAGGCATTCCGGCATTCATCAGGGAACTATATTATGAAATACCCGGCCGGGCAGGCCATTCTGCTATCACCTTTCTTTTTTGTGGGACATATATATGCTTTAACCAGTGGCCGTTATCCGGCAGATGGTTTTTCATATCCTTATCAAATAGCTATCGGGATTGGGATGCTGTTATATGCTTTTATTGGGTTATGGTTATTACGAAAAATACTGCTTGAATATTTTTCAGATACTGCTACTGCAGTAACACTGCTGACCCTTGTATGTGCAACCAATTACCTTGATTATGCAGCCATTGATGGGGCAATGACGCACAATACATTGTTTACAATATATGTGATTTTATTATTTTGCTGTAGTCGATTTTATAAAAAGCCCACACTAAAACAAGCAGCTTTAATTGGGTTACTTGCAGGATTAGCCACACTGACCCGACCTACTGAAGTGATTGGTTTGTTATTGCCTTTGCTTTGGGGTATTAAAAATATACGGGAACTTAAAACGAGAATATGGTACCTGAAAAATAATTTCCGATATGTAATCATTGTACTCACATGCTTTGTTTTAGTAGTTTCAATTCAGTTAGTTTACTGGAAATGGGCCTCGGGCCAGTGGATCATTTATACTTATGGTGAAGAAGGATTTAATTGGCTTCATCCGCATTTTATAGATGCCCTGATCAGTTTTAAAGCCGGGTGGCTTATTTACTCGCCGGTTATGATACTGTCTATTATCGGCTTCCTGTATTTATTCCGGTATTATCGCGAACATTTCTATTTCACTTTCATTTTTATTCTGATTTTCTGCTACTTGTGTTTTTCGTGGAAAGAGTGGTGGTATGGTGCAAGCCTTGGCCAGCGAGCAATGATTCAGTCGTATCCTGTTCTCGCATTTCCGATAGCGGCTTTAGTTGAGAAAACAATCAGCAGCAGATTATGGAAGGTAGTCTTAAGTATGTTTATCCTTTTGTGTATTTATTATAATCTGTGGTTAACACATCAGGCGCATAGAGGTGGCTTGTTCAGAGCCGGAGAAATGAATAGTGCTTTTTTAATGGCAACTATCGGCCGTTACCATGTATCACGCGATGTAGAAAGTTTGTTGGATAACAAAGAACGATATACGGGGTCTCAGGCTGCTGTCCCCATTCTCACAAATACAGAATTAATTATGCTTGGGAAAGATAATCAGTTGCCAGGAGAAAACTTCTTTACAGCGCCTGCAAATTGTAACTGGATAAGGGCCTATGCAGTGGTGAGTACACCAAAGAAAGAATGGGATCTGTGGAAGATGCCGCAGTTCATTATTAAATTTTACAGGAACGGATCTATGGTTAAAACAAATTTTATACGGATCAGCAGATTGCTATCAGACGGTGAGAAAGGCACTATTAGTTTAGATGCACGTTTGCCGGTTGACAGTATAGACCGGATTTCAGTTTCATTTTGGAATGCAGGAAGCGATAAGCAGGTATTTATCAGTAATATAGTTGTTGTTGGGTTTGGCTCTAAATAACCCTGCGCCGTTGCCGTTGTTTCCCGCCCTATTAGAAGTATTTGGAAGACCTGCAATGAGATGGTTGATGTATTATTTCAACAAATAAAACGAAGAAAAGAGGAGGGGAAGTGTGTGTAAAACAAAAAAGTCCCTACTAATGTAGAGACTTTTGCAGATCCCGGCTCAGCCGGGAGACTCGAACCCGTCCGGGCAGAGCCGAGACCATGACAAGGCAGCATTACGTTTTTAGTATATTGGATGATTGAGTGATTAACCAATTGAGGTAACCGGTATTCTGTTTCTTTAATGTTCGTTCCCGTTGTAAGGCTTCAGTTTTAGAAGGTAATTCTTCTACATAAACCAATTTCCATGGGATTTTTCGGGAAGTATATTGAGATAAGCCGGCATTATGTTGCTCAAGCCTTTGTAAATAGTTGGTGGAATGCCCTTTGTAAAAGGTGCCATCTACCTCGCTTTGGATTATATATACATAATGGTGGTCCATGTACAAAACAAAAAAGTCCCTACTAATGTAGAGACTTTTTGCGGACCGGACGGGACTCGAACCCGCGACCTCCGCCGTGACAGGGCGGCATTCTAACCAACTGAACTACCGATCCATATTTTTTACCAATCGCTGGTAAAATTCTTTATTCCGTTGCTTTTTAAGAAATAACTCTCTCTTTAAAGCTTCAGATTTTGTTTCAAAATTTTCAAAATAGACCAATTTCCAGGGAATTTTTCTACTGGTATATTTTGACTCACCATTATTATGCTGTTTTAGTCTTTGTTCAAGTTTTTCAGTAAATCCTACATAAAAAGTAGAATCAACATCAGATTGAAGCAAGTAAACATAAAACATAAAGAACTATTTAACTTGTTGAACTCGAACCCGTCCCGAGCCCTCGGGACCGTGACAGGGCAGCATTCTAACCAACTGAACTACCGATCCAAACCCGTAAATATGAATTACAATTAGTAATTTATATTATATGACAGCTGTTTACTGCTGTTTTTCGGACGGCAAAGATAGGGGGAAACAACTTTTAAACAAATCTTTTCAAAAAAAATCTGCATCCCGTATTTTTACCTACTTAATAAAGCGATATGCCTCAATACCCGAACAGACAATTCCTTGATTTTGAGAAACCTATCAAGGATGTGTATGAGCAGATAGAAGATACCAAAAGACTGGCAGAGAAAAATCCCAAGATCGATTATACCTCTACACTTCAGCAATTGGAAGCCTCCATCATAGACAAGCGCAGAGAAATAACCCTGAACCTTACGCCCTGGCAAAGAGTACAATTGAGCCGCCACCCGGACAGGCCCTATACTCTTAAGTACATCGAAAACATGTTCACCAATTTTGTGGAACTGCATGGCGACAGGAATTTTAAGGACGATAAAGCCATGGTGGGCGGTTTTGCCCAACTGGATGGCGAAACGGTAATGGTTATTGGCCAGCAGAAAGGGATCAACACCAAGGCCCGCCAACTGCGGAATTTTGGAATGGCCAACCCCGAAGGATACCGGAAAGCGCTGCGCCTGATGAAACTGGCCGAAAAATTTTCCAAGCCTGTTATCTGCTTGATAGATACTCCCGGTGCATACCCCGGTCTGGAAGCCGAAGAGCGCGGCCAGGGCGAAGCCATTGCCCGTAATATTTATGAAATGATCCGCCTGAAAGTGCCTGTAATCATTGTAATTATTGGCGAGGGCGCCAGCGGTGGTGCCTTAGGTATTGGCGTGGGTGATAAGGTGTTGATGATGGAAAATACCTGGTATACCGTTATATCTCCCGAAAGCTGTAGTTCTATTCTTTGGCGTAGCTGGGATAAAAAAGAAACTGCTGCCGAACAACTGCGTTTAACCGCCAAAGACATGAAAGGTTTTGGCCTGGTAGATGAAATAGTAGAAGAACCGGTAGGCGGCGCACACTGGGATTATGCAGGTGCGGCAAATATTCTGAAAGGATGTTTATTAAAAACTCTGAAAGAGATAGAAACCAAAAGCCCGGATCAACGTGTTAACAACAGGATTGAAAAATATGGCAAAATGGGCTTCTGGGAAGAATCTGAACAACAGGCTGAACCTGGTGGTTCATAGTTGTAATTGGATAGTATTCCACAAATCAGTTAATTCGCAATCAATAAAAAACAATAAATAACAAACCCCCAAACAACAAACCAACAATGTCTTTACGTAAAACACTTCAGGGTACAGGAGTTGCACTGGTTACTCCTTTTACTGCTGATAACAGGGTAGATTTTTCTTCATTGGGTAATGTAATCGAGGCCATGATCAAAGGTGGTGTTGATTATGTGGTTACCCTTGGTACTACAGGCGAAACACCTACACTGGATAAACAGGAGAAATTAGACATTGTAAACTATACATTTGAAAAAGTAGCGGGCCGTGTACCGGTAGTAGTAGGTATTGGCGGTAATAACACTGCCGAACTGGTAAAAGACCTGCATCATTTCCCGCTGGATAAAGCGATCGCTGTATTGAGTGCGTCGCCCAGCTATAACAAACCTTCTCAGGAAGGTATCTTCCAGCATTATAAAGTGCTGGCAGCAGAATCGCCTAAACCGGTTATTCTGTATAATGTTCCTGGCCGTACCAGCAGAAATATGACCGCTGCTACTACTTTACGTTTGGCGCATGAAGTACCTAATATTGGTGGTATGAAAGAAGCCAGTGGCGATATGAGCCAGTGCGCCCTGATACTGCGCGACAGGCCAGAAGATTTTTTATTGGTAAGTGGCGATGATGCATTGGCTTTACCACAAATAGCCTGTGGCATGGATGGTGTGATCAGTGTGGCCGGTAATGCATTCCCTGCAGAATTTTCTGACATGGTGCGCCTGTGTTTGAAAGGTGATTTTGCTGGCGCCAAAAAGATCAACGATAGATTAATAGAAGCGTATGGTTTGATGTTTGAAGAAAATAATCCTGCCGGTGTAAAAGCTTTTATGGCAGAGCAGGGACTGATCCAGAATTATCTTCGTTTGCCGGTGGTTCCTTTAAGTGAAGGGCTGCATGCAAAAGTGAAGACCTATCTGAAAAAATAAATAAGCGCGTAAAGATGCTAAGGCGCAAGGGTTTTAAATGAACCTTTTGCGCCTTTTTTCTGCCCCGTAGCGCTTCCTATATTGTTGTCTTTTTTTGAAATACAAGTATAACAGAGGGTGCAGGGGTTTACGTACCCTTTTTCTTTACCCTATGTTACTATGTGTTAAAAACACTAAACCATTCCTGTTTTTACTTCGGTTGGATCAGATCCCAAAGATTGCCATACAGGTCTGCAAACACGGCTACAGTGCCCCATGTTTCTTCTACCGGTGGGCGTACAAAACGAATATTCTTTGCGATCATGTTATTGTAATCTCTCCAGAAATCATCTGTGTGCAGGAAAAGAAACACACGGCCACCTGTCTGGTTGCCTACCCGGCTTTGCTGTTCATCATTGGCTGCTTTGGCTAATAATATGCAGCAGCTATCAGAACCTTTGGGCCTGATCACCACCCAGCGTTTGGTATCGCTCAGTTTGGTGTCTTCTATCAGTTGGAAATTTAATTTTTGTGTATAGAATTCAATAGCCTCATCATAATCATTAACCACAAGGGCAAACTGTGCGATGGATTGTTTCATGCAGAAAGTATTTTTTAACAATAATTGGAAGAATGATTTGCGTAAAGATCATTTCAGCAAGCCCTTGATCTCATTCAGCTTCATCAGGGCTTCCACGGGTGTAAGGCGGTTAATATCCATATCGGTGAGCATCTTGCGGATCTCATCAAAGGTTTGGGAATGTGCATCAAAAATAGAGAGTTGCATTTGCGGGGTAGATAGTTTTTTGATGCTTGCCGCAGTCGGGATGCTTGAAGCGGCCTGAATGCTTATTTCTCCACCTGTGTTGTTATCGTTCAGGCCACTTTGAGCGTCCCGACCGGCATGAACATCCCTGCCGGATTCTTCGAGTTGTTTTAAAATTTCATTGGCCCTGTCGATCAATGAAGGCGGCATTCCTGCCATGCGTGCCACGTGGATACCAAAACTATGCGTGCTTCCGCCGGGGGCCAGTTTACGCAGGAAGATAATTTTATTACCTGCTTCTTTATTGGTTATATGAAAGTTGTGTACACGGGATAATTTCTGTTCCAGCTCATTCAACTCATGATAGTGGGTAGCAAATAATGTTTTAGGTGCTGCCTGCGAGGCATGCAGGTATTCTACCATACTCCATGCTATAGAAATACCATCATAAGTAGATGTGCCACGGCCAATCTCGTCTAATAATATCAAACTCCGTTGTGAGATATTATTGATGATGCTCGCAGTTTCATTCATCTCTACCATAAAAGTAGATTCGCCGCCACTTAAATTATCACTGGCGCCAACGCGTGTAAATATTTTATCTGTTAAAGGAACCCGCGCCGATGCAACCGGCACAAAACTACCCATATGCGCCATCAATGTAATTAATGCGGTCTGTCTTAGAATGGCGCTTTTACCACTCATATTAGGGCCCGTTAAAATAATGATCTGTTGATCTGCGGGGTTTAGTGTGATATCGTTTGCTATATAAGCCTCACCGGCAGGCAGGTTTCGTTCAATTACCGGGTGACGGCTTTCTTTCAATTCGAGTTCAAACCCCTCATGCAGTTCAGGTTTTTTGTAGTTGAATTGAATGGCATTTTCCGCAAAACAGATCAGACAATCTAATGTGGCCAGTATGTTCGCGTTTACCTGGATAGGGGCGATGTAATCCTGCAAAGCCAATAACAATGCATCATACAGTTCCAGTTCAATGGCCAGTATCTTGTCTTCCGCACCGGTTATTTTTTCTTCGTATTCTTTTAATTCCGGTGTAATGTATCGCTCAGCGTTTACTAATGTTTGTTTGCGTATCCAGTCTGCCGGCACTTTGTTTTTATGTGCATGGGTTACCTCCAGGTAATAACCAAACACATTATTAAAACTGATCTTCAGTGATGAGATGCCCGTTTTTTCCGATTCGCGCTGCTGGATATTTACCAGGAACTCTTTTCCGCCCGATGCAATATTTCTTAACTGGTCTAATTCTGCATGCACGCCTTCTTTGATCACACTGCCTTTATTGGCAGCTACCGGTGGTGCATCACTTATCTCATTCAGTATTTTATCAACAATGAGGTGACAGCCATTCAACATATCTGCCAGCCGTTGGATATAGGGGTTAGACGTAGTTTCGCAGTTTTTTTTGATCAGCTCAATTTGCTGCAGGCCTTTGGCCAGTTGCATTACTTCGCGCGGATTGATTTTCTTCATCGGGATCTTACTCACCAATCTTTCCATATCGCCGCAAAGCTTGATGGAATGTGCAAATTCTTTGCGCATATCTGCCTGCAGAATAAAGAATGCCACCGCATCCAGCCGCTCATTGATTTTGATAATATTCCGCAATGGGAATAACATCCAGCGCTTCAATAACCGCGCACCCATGGGACTTACGGTATTATCGGTTACCCTAAGTAAGCTTTGGCCGTTGTCGATCCCTGTATTCAGTAATTCTAAGTTTCTGATGGTAAACCTGTCCATCCACAAAAAATCTTCCCGTTCCATTCTTTGTATGGAAGTGATGTGTTGCAGGTTAGGATGTTCTGTTTCTTTCAGGTAATAGAGTATGGCGCCTGCGGCAGTAATGCCCTGGTGCATATTTTCTATGCCATAACCCTTCAGTGAATGTGTTTGAAAATGCTTTAATAAACTTTCGGTTGCAAAAGCTTCATCAAAAATCCAGCTCTCCATGGTGTAGGTGTAAAATTTTACACCAAACACTTCTTTAAAATGTTTCTGGTAGCTGCGCTGAAAAATTACTTCGGCAGGTTTTAAGCTTTGTAAAAGTTTATCAATGTATTCTTCATTGCCTTCTGCAATAAAAAATTCGCCGGTAGAAATATCAAGAAAAGCAATACCGGTTTCCGTATCGGTAAAATGAACGGCTGCTAAAAAATTGTTGCTGCTGTGTTCTAATAATTTATCGTTTGTTGCTACGCCGGGTGTAACCATTTCGGTAACGCCCCGCTTTACAATTCCTTTTACTGTTTTAGGGTCTTCGAGCTGATCGCAGATGGCCACACGATAACCGGCTTTTACTAATTTATGCAAATAAGTATCCAACGCATGATGCGGAAATCCTGCCAGCTCACTGGACGATGCAGCGCCGTTATTCCTTTTGGTAAGGGTGATACCCAATACCTTAGATGCGAGTACCGCATCTTCTCCAAAAGTTTCATAAAAATCACCCACACGAAACAGCAAAATGGCATCGGGGTATTTTTGTTTAATAGCCCTGTGTTGCTGCATTAACGGGGTATCTGAAAACGATTTTGCCATGGGCAACAAATATAATGATGCCCTGATTGCGGGAGAGGGATATTAATGCAGATGTGGAAAGAAAGTTAGGAGTTAGGAGTCTGGAGTTTGGAGTAAAAAATTAAGAGATAGCCTTCCATATTACTCCAGACTCCTAACTCCAGACTATTTAAAACCCCAATCCTCCCGCAGGCCTTGCCTTAGGCAATTCCTTCCGTGGCAGTTTGGCATCTCTTTGTGATGCATTGTATACAAACGAAGCAACAATAGTGGCTATCTGCTTCAGGTCGTCTTCTATCAAATGATCATACACATCCATATTGCTGTGGTGGGTACGGATATCATACTCAATCGGGTCCTGGATAAACTGGAATCCGGGTAGTCCTACCGCATCAAATGCAAGGTGGTCGGTTCCGCCGGTATTGCTGATGGTAACAGTACCTGCACCAAGATCATTAAATGGGGCGAGCCATTGGGTGAAGATGGATCTGCAGGCTTCATTTCCCTGCAGGTAAATACCCCGTATTTTACCTGTACCATTATCAATATTGAAATAACCGGAGAACTTCTCATGTGCAGATGATAGCTGCATGGTAGCCGGGTCTGCAAAAGTGTTTTTTACATATCCTCTCGATCCTAACAGTCCCTGCTCTTCTCCGCTCCATAAACCAATGCGGATGGTTCTTTTATTTTGGAAACCCAGTGATTTCAGAATACGGATGGCTTCTATCATCACAGAAGAACCGGCTGCATTATCCGTTGCACCTGTACCTGTTTGCCAGGAATCGAGGTGCGCACCAATCATCACCACTTCATCTTTTAATTGTGGATCTGTTCCGGGTATTTCGGCAACTACATTATAACCCTGCAGGTCTTTGTTCTGGAATTTTGTTTTCACATCTACATCCAGTTTTACAGGACTACCTGCTTTGGCCAAACGCAGAATGGTATTGAAGTCTTCAATACCCAAAACAATATCCAGGAAGTTTTCAGGATCAGTGGCTTTGTATGCGCCGCCACCCTGCGCAAAAACAGTTCCGTCGTGACTGCGTGCTGATCCATTACTGAAAATAGCTACGGCGCCTTCAGCTTTCGCCATTTCTTTTAAAAGAATGAGTACCCTTTGTGCGCCACCACCGCGTGCAGCAAATAATTCACGCTGCCTTCTCATTGCTGCGGTATCATTGGGGTTAAATGCAGGTCTTGGTGCAGGTGGCTTGGCATTAGCCATGCTTGTCAGCGTTGAATCTTCAAACCGGCGTGCATCTGTTTTAAAACTTTGTTTATAAACAACTGATTGATCAAGCAGGATGATCTTACCTTTCAATTGTCCCCTGTAAGCCTCCAATGCAGTAGTGTCTTTAGCATTTACAATAATTACTCCTGCACTTTTTAAACCATTGGTTCCCGCTGTCCATGTTTTAGGATAGGCGGATAATGGTTTGTAATAAGGTGTTGTTAAGGCAACATAACTTTTCTGCAGTTCCCATCCTTTGCCAAATTCGCCCCATGGCTCTATGGATGCGTTTTGTAAACCCCATCCTGCCAGTGTTTCTTTGGCGTAACTGGCTGCCCTCATAAAACCGGGTGAATTAGTAAGGCGATTGCCGCTTTTATCTGTAAGGTTAAAGGCAATCTCCATCACCTTCGAATTTTCAAGACCCTCTTTGCGGATCTTTTGCATCATGGAAAGGTCTACTTTTTCATCCTGCGAAAACCCGGCAAAAGGTAAAGCTAATGCCAGCAGGATGGCTGAACAGGTGTTGTTTCTCATAGTACAGTTGTTTAGTTTAGGTCTGAACAAAATAATGAATTAGGTACAATTAGTACTATCGATTATTTGAATGGTTGAGTTTACCTTTGCGCCATGCGAAAACTGAGCATGGATGAGCTGGGACGTATGTCTGTGGATGAATTTAAACAGGCTTCCAAGAACCCAGTACTCATTGTAATGGATAATATACGCAGCATGCACAATGTGGGCAGCGTATTCAGAACTGCCGATGCGTTTCTGGCCGAAGGCATCTGCCTTTGCGGCTATACTCCGCAACCTCCTCACCGCGATATCCATAAAACCGCCCTCGGGGCCACCGAAACGGTCGACTGGCTCTATTTCCCCACCACCATGGAGGCTGTTCAAAACCTGAAAGAACGCGGCTATAAAATATTTGCCATTGAACAGGCTGTTGGAAGCGTGTCTTTAGAAAAATTTACACGTCCCGTAGAAAAGATCGCCATTATATTTGGGAATGAAGTAGAGGGGGTAGACAGTGAGGTGTTAAAACTTTGCGATGGTTGTATTGAAATTCCGCAGTTAGGAATGAAACACTCGCTCAATATTTCGGTAGCGGCGGGCATTGTGTTGTGGGAATTGGTGAGAGGGAGGATAGGGGAGTTTGGAGTTAAAAGTAATGAGTCTGGAGTTTAAAAATAGTATATGACAGTAGTAAAAAAATATTTAAGTCTTGTAAAATTTGCGCACACCATTTTTGCGTTGCCATTTGCGTTGATTGGTTTTTTTCTGGGGATGATCGGATTGAATACTTCATCCGCTCCGGGTGCGGAATTAATGTCAGTTGAGAAATTTTTACTGGAAAAATTTCTGCTGGTTCTGCTCTGCATGATCACCGCCCGCAGTGCCGCTATGGCTTTTAACCGCTATCTCGACAGAAGTTTTGATGCAAAAAACCCACGCACCGCTATCCGCGAAATTCCGGCAGGTATCATCTCCCCCAATAGTGCATTAAGGTTTACTATTTTATCCTGTGCCTTGTTCCTTGTGTCTTGTTACTTCATCAATAGCATTTGTTTTTATTTATCGCCCGTTGCTTTGTTCGTGATCCTTTTCTATAGTTTCACCAAACGTTTTACTCCATTATGCCATTTGGTATTAGGATTGGGGTTGTCATTAGCGCCAATAGGCGCCTACCTTGCGGTAACAGGCAGGTTTGATGTGCTGCCCCTCCTTTTCTCTTTTGCAGTTATTTTTTGGGTAAGCGGGTTTGATATTATTTATGCCCTCCAGGATGTTGAATTTGATCAGTCGCAACAATTATATTCCATTCCTTCAGTACTCGGGAAAACAAAAGCATTGCGCGTTTCAGAACTATTGCACGTATTAAGCGCTGGTTGTGTAATTGCCGCAGGCATTTATGGTTCGTTCCATTTGTTGTATTGGGGCGGTATTGCTGTATTTACCGGGATGTTGATCTATCAGCATTCCATCGTAAAACCCAACGACCTCAGCAAAGTGAATATCGCTTTTATGACGGCCAACGGCATTGCCAGCATGGTATTCAGTATCTTCGTTATTGCAGACCTGTTTATTAAACTATAAACAAACTGCAATTTCTAATTCTTAATTTCTCATTACCTCATGTCCCGGATTCTCTGTATCGATTATGGCGGCAAAAGAACCGGTATCGCGGTTACAGATCCTTTGCAGATCATTGCTACGGCATTAACTACGGTGGATACAAAAGAACTGATCCCTTTCCTGAAAAAATACTTTACGCAGGAAGCAGTAGAATTAATATTGATAGGAGAGCCACTTAACCTGGATGATACGGCCACACATGCCACCCCCCTGGTAAAAGCAGCCATCATTAAATTAAAAAAGGAATTTCCCGCTATTCCCATACAAACCGTTGATGAGCGTTATACCTCCAAAATGGCTACCCGCGCTATGATAGAAATGGGCATGAAAAAGAAAGACAGGCAGATAAAAGGCAATACCGACCAGATAGCAGCCACTATCATGCTCCAGGAATACCTTCAGTCTATTCACTAATCCTTCGCCGAATAACCTCAATCTCTCAGCAACAGGTAATATCAGAGGTATCATAGGTATAGGGCTAACCTGAAACCGGTAAATCCCCCGGTTGGGCAGTTCCCTGTTTTCCGGTATTTTTGCAGAAATGAGCCAATCACTCATTCAATCAATCACTCATTCAATCATTATATCTCAATGATATTTCCTATTGTAGCCTATGGGGCAGCCGTTTTAAGAAAAGTATGCCAGGATATCACACCCGAATATCCCGGTTTGCAAACACTTATTGAAGATATGTGGGAAACCATGTATGCCAGCAATGGCGTAGGATTGGCCGCCCCCCAGATCAATAAGGATATTCGCCTGTTTGTGATGGATAGCACCCAGATCTTCGAAAATCTTGAAGATGATGAAAAAGGCGTGTATCCCGACGCCCCTGGTATTAAAAGGGTCTTTATTAATGCCCATGTAAGTTCCCTGGATGGTGAAGAATGGGTGTATAATGAAGGTTGCCTGAGTATTCCCAAGATCAGGGAGGATGTGTTGCGCGCCGAAACAGTAACACTCAGCTATGTGGATGAAAACTTTCAGCCTCACACCGAAACATTCAACGGCATCACCGCCCGGGTGATATTGCATGAATACGACCATATAGATGGTAAACTGTTCATCGACTACCTTAAGCCCCTGCGCAAAAAAATGTTACAGGGAAAACTGAATGATATCAGTAAGGGAAAGATAAAAGTGGATTATAAAATGATATTCCCGAAATAATGCGCTATTACCTTCTGATTTTTTTATGTGCAGGTTCTATTCGCTCTTTTGCGCAGGATAGTGCTGTGGTAGTGGATAATAAGCGCTTTACTTTATCCGAAGTAGTGGTGCGTAACCATTTTGATTATAAAGCCCTGCTTACCCAGATCAAAGAAGATACTACTTTCTATAAGGCTTTTCGCAACCTGCGTGTGTTGGGTTTTACCTCGTATAATGATATTAAAATGCTGGATAAGAAAGGCGGCGTTAAAGCTTCCCTGTTCAGTAAAACAAGGCAAAACCATAGCGATGGTTGCCGAACAATGGATGTGCTGGAAGAAACGGTTACCGGTGATTTTTACGACTCGAAAAATAATTTCAATTACATGACGCCCGAATTATATGCCGGGCTCTTTTTTACCAAAGGAAAAATATGCGGAGAGAATAACAATGTAAAAGGAAGAAACCTGTCGATCAGGGATAAAAAAGGATTGGATAAACATAAAGAACAATTAAAAATGCTGTTCTTTAATCCCGGTAAAAAAATTTCCGGTATCCCGTTCATCGGCGATAAGCTTGATCTCTATGATGAAGACGCTCATAAACTCTACGATTATAAATTAGACGTAGTTGAGTTTCATGGCGTGCTGAGCTATGTATTTTCCATCATGCCCAAAGAAGAAGCCGTTAAAAGCGACAGGGTGGTGGTTGACCAGATGGTTACCTGGTTTGATATGAAAACCCTTGAAGTGTTGGCGCGTAATTACTCGCTCAGCTACAAAGCGGGTGTGTATGATTTTGATGTAAGTATGGAAGTGGAGATGACTAAGTTTAACGGCCTTTCCGTACCTAAAATTCTCCGTTACAAAGGCAATTGGGATGTGATCTTTAAAAAACGCGAACGCGCTTTGTTTACAGCTACCTTATTTGATTTTAAAAAGTAAGGGTTGCCTGTTATGGCAACCCTTTTTCTGCATACCCCCCGGTATGGATGTTCAACTTAGAACCTCTTTTATAAATTATTCAGGTACCTGATAAGATCACCAAAGCTTATTTTACCCGGTGTGAATTTATAACTGGTAACCTTTTCTACACTGCTGATGTCTTTAATGCCTATATAGTAATCACCGCCAATCTTAGAAAGCGAGATCAGTTTAATAGAAGCCTGCAGTGGTATATTGTTGGCATTAAATGATCGTGACGGATAATCACCTTTTAAATTCACCACTGTTTTCTGGTTGGCAAATACTGCAAATACTACCGTGTTTTTATTGGTAAAGTTTGGAGGCAGCACTGCGGTAACTTTTGTTTTTGGCAGAGTACTATCTACATACCTGTTTGCACTTACCCATCTTAAATTCAGAGAATTAAGTTCGTAACCACGGTAAGAAGGCACTAATGGATTATTGCTGATCTTTTCCCATGTTTTGAGCGAAGTAGTGTCAAAATCACGAACCCAGTAAAATGCAGTGTCTATCCCTTTTAACGGAGCAGGAACACCTTCCCGGCCATAAAATAATTGCATGTTTGAAGCAGGGAGGTCCACATCATTAAACTTTAATTTAAAAGTGGCATTCGGTGCAAGTGCTAAATCTTTACCGTCTTTACTTACTCTGATAAAGAAGCCGCCGCCTGTTTCAAGCAAGCTGCCGTTTTCAGCAACAGTTGGCCTGAACATCCTGATGAAATCGCCTTTCCTTTTCATAGGTATTAACTCAAGACGTGCAAAACCCTGTGGTACAGACGACCCCTGGCCTACGCAGGAGCCGGCATTGAATGATATTTCAAGACTATCGCCAAAGCGTAATGATTTTCCTGAACTTACTTCAAATGAGTCTACAATCAGATCCGGAACCAGGTTGTCAAACAGATTATGAATGGAACTGGAATTGCTTAAACTTCTTGTCCATACGGTATCATTCAAAGGATTACCCGTGTATAGGTTGAAGTTCTCCGACACTTCCTTCTTACACGAAGAGAGTATCAGCAGCCCCAAACACCCCGTAATGAATAAAATCCTTTTCATAATGAATAATAAACTTAACAATCCATGTATTAGATACAGGGTTGATGCCAAATGTTGCCTGTTATTTCCGGTTTAAATTTAATCTTAACCCAAGCGCCAACCCTCCCAGGCTGAATTTCTGGTTATACGGTGCCTGCGCGTTGGTCATTCCCGACAGGTTATACCTGAAATACGGTTCCACAAACACGTGCATATCATCACTCAGCCGTTTTACCACACTGAAGCTGGTATATAGTCCCAGGCCAATATTGGTTTTGTAAACCCCATTGCCGGTTTTGTTGAGCGGAACAGTTGCCAGCGAACTATCCAGTATCACACCCTGGTACCAGGAAGTAAGGTTGAATACTACTCCGGCATTGATGCCGAATTTCAAATCATCGTTTCCAAACTGGTAACCTACCGTAACAGGGATATCGAAACTGCGAAACCTGTTTTTTACCGTATTATTTTTAAAGCCAATTTGTTGTAAGGTACTTGTATCATGCACTATCACTGTATCGCCCGGCGCACGGATGATCGTTCTTACTGTAACTACTGTAGTGGTTTTAACCTCATTCTCGGTGCGATACACATATTTCTGGTTGATCTGTGAATAGTTGAGACCTACCTTAAGCAGTATATTATCGTTAATTGGTTTAACTAATCTGAGTCCGGCCGAATAGCTAACCTGCATACTCTCACTGCTGTCTTTAGTAAGCAGGTATTGTTGTGTAGCAGTATTGTTACTCACAGATTTGAAAGCAATATCAGGTGAAGCATATGCTTCAAGGAACCAGTCGGTATTGCGGTTTTTATTGTCTGCCGGACAGATGATCACATTTCTGAACTGGCGTGTATGATTGGCTGTTGATAATTGTTTATCTAACAGGTTCTGCATGCTGCTGCTTCTTTCAGGAGAGAAAGGAATTGTAACAGCAGTGAGTCTATTGGAGAGATAAGGCTCAATATATTCAAAGCTGTTATCCTCTGTAGCTGGATTGCCGGCAATAAGCCCATGATTATTATTGGCAAGGGTAGTTGCTTTAGCGTTTTCTCCTTTTGAATTACCTGTTTTTTTGATTGTTGAAGAAACAAAGGCATCAGTGAGTGATGACGCAGCGGAAGAACGTGTAGCTGGTAAAGCATTACCGGCAGCATCGGTCTTTAAATCATCATCCTTAGTTACTTTATTGCTGTTAACCGGCGCAACAGGTAAAGCATTGGCGGCATGATCAGTTGAAGACAGGCTATTTTTCTCATTATTCAATGGAACAGCAGTATTATCGGCCTTGTTATTTATGGTAGAAGAAGTTGCTGTTTTTCCATTGGCATTAGCAGCTTGTGGAACAATTAAGGCTTTGGCGCCATTTCCGGTTTCATTGCCTTGTTTCAGGAATAAATAACCACCCAATGAACCTCCCAGTAATAAAGCAAGTATTAAAAGCGCCACGGCAGGGTACCTGAAAATGATGAAGCCCGGCCTGCGTTCATGATCTTTTTTCGGTTTCACTTTATCCCAAAGCCCCTCAGGAACAGGAGCTGAATGATCGTATAATTTACCGGCAATGAATTGGTCAAATTGTCCGTCGGTTACTTTATCCCAAAGCCCTGCAGGAACAGGGGTGGTGGTGTTGTATAGTTTGCCGCCGATGAATTCGTCAAATTGACTGTCGGTTATTTTATCCCAAAGCCCACCCGAAACGGGAGCTGCCAGATCTTTCAGTTTATCGCCGACAAATTTGTCAAATTGAGCATCCTTCACCTTATCCCAAAGGCCGGGAGGCACAGAGGCCTGATGGTCTTTGAGTTTATCGTTGAAGAAATCATCAAATTGGGTATCGGTCATTCTATACAGCAATTTTTTGCAATTGTAATATTTGGTGTTGCAGCATCTTCCTTGCCTTTACTAACTGGCTGCGGCTGGTGCCTGCCTGAATATTCAGCATTTCCGCTATCTCCTCATGGCTATAGCCCTCCACCACATTCAGGTTAAAGACTAAACGATAGCCATCCGGCAACTGGTTGATCAGTTTCAGCAGATCCTCTTCCCCCAGGTGATTATAGGCCTGTGCCTCAATTTTGGGTGTGTTCTGGCTATTATCGTCTATATCTTTAAAATGCAGTTTTTTCTTTTCTAAGTGCCTTATAGCGGTATTTACTACAATCCGGCGTATCCATCCCTCAAAAGCCCCCTCAAACTTAAATTGGCCGATATACTGGAATACCTTGATAAAAGCATCCTGGATCATATCCTCCGCCTCCATTGTGTCGTTGGCATAACGCAGGCAAACGCTCATCATTCTGCCCGCATACTTGTCAAAAAGCATTCGCTGGCAGCGTGCATCCTGATTGATACAACCTCTTATAAGTTCGTACTCGTCGGTCACCTAGGGGATAGTTTAGAAAGTTTGGTAATAATATAGATACCCGGGCAAGATACTTCGTTGCCCGCTTTTTACATTTATTTTAACGCCTTAAAGTACAAAAAAATCCTGCAACCACCGGTTACAGGACATTTAAAATTAATAAGTTACAGATGATCAGGCCTTTAAAAACTGGTCATGGATATAATCCACCACACTAACCAGATTTTTGGTTTCCCTGTAAACGGCTAATTGCCTGTCGGCACCGGTGCCCATTTCAAATATTTTTGCTACATAATTGATGATATGTCTGCTGCCCAGTTCATCCACCACATCATCCACAAAATCGAGTAGTTCATAGATAAGTGACCGGGTATTTACTTCGGTTTCTTTGCCAAAATCGATCAAAGTACCATCAATACCATACCGGCTTGCCCGCCATTTATTTTCATTGATCAAAGAGCGCTGGTAGATCATGAAATTGAGGTTTTGATTTCTCAGCTTATAAATCTTGGCACAAATGGCCTGGAAAAGTGCGGCAATGGTGATGGTTTCATTGATGGTCATGGGCACATCGCAGATACGGAACTCTACCGTATTAAAAAAAGGATGTACACGCAGGTCCCACCAGATCTTCTTGGCATTATCAATACAATTGGTTTTTATCAACAGGTTCACATAGCTTTCATAAGCCTCTATGTTTTCAAAATAATCGGGGATGCCTGTTCTGGGGAATTTATCAAAAACCTTGGTACGATACGATTTATAACCAGTTTCCCTGCCTTCCCAAAAAGGGGAGTTGGTACTGAGTGCATACACATGCGGCAGAAAATAACGGGCCGTATTGGCTATATGGATGGCCATTTTTCTGTCTTCCATTCCCACATGCACATGTAAGCCAAAGATCAGGTTACTGCGGGCAGCTTCCTGTAATTCGTTCACAATGTCTTTATACCTGTCGTGGTCTGTAATCAACTGGGTTTGCCAATGGCTAAAAGGGTGGGTGCCCGAAGCAGCGATCCAAAAACCAAGATCCCCTGCAATCTGAGCCAGGTTAACCCGCAATGAGGCTACGTCTTTATACGTGTCTTCAATATTGGCACAGATATCTGTTCCCACTTCCACTACGGCCTGGTGCATCTCGGCTTTTACCTTGTCTTTGAGTATTTTCTGTCCCTCCTGTACAATCCTTTGTTCATGGCTCTTTAGCTCCCGGGTATGCGGGTCAAGTACCATGTACTCTTCTTCTACACCTAAGGTAAAATGTTTGTAATTCGGATTTCCCATATATGGCAGATTCTTGTGAGTGGTGAGTAGTGAATTGGCAATTGGCAATTGGCAATTGTGAATAATAGATACACTCACTACTCACAATTGACAATTCACAATTCACTAATATAATTTCTTCCCGGCAGCACCTCTCTTCACATATTCGCCCCATGTTAAATTATCGGCACCATCTGTCTGCGCCTGTGCTTTTTCGATGGCATAAATGGCAGCCGTTTCCACTACCCAGTCAAAATTTTCCTGTCCCACACTTTTGATATCTGCATCCGGTGCCGGGTTGCAGAAATCAATGGCATAAGGTATGCCGTTACGTAATGCAAGCTCTACCGTATTAAAATCATACCCCAGGTATTTATTAATGCGTAATACGATCTCTTCCATCTCTTTCAGTTTTTCTGCTGATGCTGAAAAATCTGCTACATACCTGAGGTGATGGGGGTTGCGTGGTTCATACGGCATAATGCGTACATGCTTCCCGCCAATGCAATAGCATCGGTAATATTCTTCAAATATGATCTCTTCCTGCAATAGCATGACTAATTGATTTGTTTCGCTGTGCTTTTCAAAAAAATCGTCCATACTGGTAAGCTTGTAAACATTTTTCCAGCCGCCACCTGCAAATGGTTTCATGTAGGCAGGAAATCCTACATATTTAAAAATACTTTCCCAATCTAATGGGTAAGCAAGGTTGCTGAATGATTGATCGGAAGTATCCGGTGGCAGATCACGGGAGGGTAGGATCACTGTTTTGGGTACTGGTACATTAATTTTTGTGGCCAGGCAATTATTAAAAAATTTCTCATCAGCACTCCACCAGAAAGGGTTGTTGATCACCGCTGTTCCGCAGAGGGCAGCATTTTTTAAGTAGGCGCGGTAAAAAGGAATGTCCTGACTGATCCTGTCAATAATCACCGAATAACCACTGGGTTCTCCCTGCATTACCTTATCAATTTTTACGGGCTCTGCCGTAATGCCCGGAACGTTTTTGCTGTTGATCCTTTCTACAAAAGCCATCGGAAAACTCCTTTCCTGTCCGAATAGAATTCCTATCTTTTTCATATGTATTTAGTTTGAGTGTAGATAAACAATATACTGGCTGTTTATCAGTAGTCAATTTAAGCAAACTGATTTGAAATAAGAAAACTGGGGAATAATATAATTGGGAAATTTTGGAATTGGGAAATTGGGAAATTTTAGGATGAAAGAAATAAGGAAGCCGCGTCGCGGCTTCCTTATTTCCCTCCCGCCCCGGCGGGATCCCAATTTCCCAATTTCCCAATTTCCCAATTTCCCAATTTCCCAATTTCCCAATTGTATTACATTTGCCGCCATGGCCGATACCAAGCACAATGTGGTTTCTTCAATAACAGTTGAGCAACTTACGATCAGTTCTGAATACCTGCAGCGGGAGGTGAGGGTTGATGTCTATCTCCCTTTGTCTGTAAGCAACCCTGAGCAGCTTAGTCTCTTACTTATTAACGATGGACAGGATCTGCTTAAAATGTCTTTTGATGAAATACTCAACAACCTCATTGGCAATGAAACCATTGAGCCTTTATTGTGTATCGGTATTCATTGCGGGCATGAGCGGAAGATGGAATATGGTACCGCTTATTCGGCCGATTATAAAGGGCGTGGTGCCAAAGCAGGGTTGTATACCAAATTTGTTTTTGATGAATTGCTTCCCTATATCCGTAAAACATATCATACGCCTTCTTTTAAGGATAAATCGTTTGCAGGGTTTTCTTTGGGTGGATTAAGTGCGATGGATATTGCATGGAACCATGCAAGTGAATTTAATAAGATCGGAATATTCAGCGGCTCGCTTTGGTGGAGAAGAAAAGGATATGATGATGGATACGATGATGAGCAGGACAGGCTGATGCATGTTCAGATAAGAAAAGGAAGCTTTCATCCCTGGCTGCGGTTTTTTGTTGAATGCGGAACAGAAGATGAAACAGCCGATAGAAATCAGAACGGTATCATTGATTCGATAGATGATGCGTTAGACCTGATTGTAGAACTAAAGGCAAAAGGATATACCGAAGAACACATTCACTACCTGGAAATGGAGGGAGGCAGGCATGATGTGTCTACATGGGGCAAGGCATTTCCGGAGTTTCTGAAATGGGGATGGGGAAGGAGGTAATTGGTAATTAAAAATGGCTTTGTTGCATGAATAATACTAAATAGGGTGGTAAAAGAGTTAATAGGTATAGCGATATAACTAAAAAACTCCAGAACCACCCATGAGCAAAGATAAATACAAAGTAACAAACTGGTCAAGCTATAATAATGGATTAAAGAGACGAGGATCGATGAATTTATGGATCAGTTCAGATTTGTCGGATCAATGGATGTGGGAAGGGAAATCAAAACGAGGTGGTCAGTATGAATATAGCGATGTTGCGATAGAATTATGTTTGACCATAGGGAAAGTATATGGTTTGGCATTGCGACAGACGGAAGGCTTTATTAGTAGTTTTTTTGAACAGTGTGGGTGGGATTTACCAGTACCTTCTTATACGACCTTATGCAGGCGGAGCCAGAGACTACGAGTTAATCTCAGGAGTAAGAAAAACAGGGGGATTACAGATATAGTGGTAGATAGTACAGGATTAAAGGTATATGGAGAGGGAGAATGGAAAGTTCGCAAACATGGGGCTGGCAAACATCGGACGTGGATGAAAATGCATTTGGCGATAGATGCTGTGAGCCAACAGATTAAGGGAGTGCGCCTTACATCAAACAGTGTGGAAGATAGCTCAGAGGGTATCTCATTGATTAAATCGCTGAAGTTTAGAATAGGCAGTTTAAGAGGTGATGGCGGATATGACAAACATAAATTCCGGGAGATGCTAAAAGCCAGAAACATTGTTCAGGTCATTCCTCCGCAATCCAATGCTGTGATTAATGAAAAAGGATTAAACTATCTTATTGAGCGCAATGAATCGATTAAAAAGATAAAGAAGGTGGGACGTAAAAAATGGAAACAAGAAAGTGGCTATCACCAGCGAAGCAAAGTTGAAACAGCCATGTTTAGGTACAAAGCTATTATTGGCGATCATCTTTCTGCAAGGGAAGTTTGCAACCAAAAAACAGAGGTAGCTATCGGTTGCAAGATCTTAAATGTTATGTTACAGGTTGCAAAACCAATAAGTATAAAAGTAAATTGACAGTTTAAATAAATTAAAAGGCTCGCTGCACAAATAGAAGCTATTCATGCAACAAAGCCGTTAGTAATTAGTAATTAGTAATAAATAAATGAAACCTTATCATTTTGATGGAACAATTACTAACTACTAATTACTAATTACTAATTATTAATTACTAATTAATCACCTCACCCTCGTCCAAACCTCCGTCCTCCCCAGCAAAGAGATTCCGATATATCCACGCAGGCTCAGTGTTTTTGGGTCTTTTAATTTTATGTAGCATTTGTAGTCCTTGCCATTTTGAGGATCGTAAATGCGGCCACTATTCCATTCGCCGTCATCGTATTTGAAATTGCGGAGGATGAGAGAGCCTATTAGGGGTTTATTTTTTTGTTGAGGATCGGGGTTATTGGCATCCAGTTTGGGATTGCCTTTGGGACCATTGGGCTCTTTCAGCCAGTATAATTTTCCAAAGTACTTGTCGCCTTCTTTATAAATCTGTATTTGTCCCTGCCCGTTCCCATTCAGCCAGATTCCAACAATATCATCGGGATTGATATTGGCAAATGCAGTGAGCCCGATAAAGCAACTAACAACCAAAAATAATTTCTTCATAAAGCAATTGAGTGGTTAGGTTCAATAAAAGATAAGCGGAGAAGGTGTAAGAGAGTATTCTTCTTTGCTCTTTTTCTTTGTTTTTCTCTTATCGGAATATTTAATGTGAATTATTTACATAGATAGCACCATCCTTCATCACCAGCACTGTTTTACGCACATCGGAAATATGTTCGGCAGGGTTGCCCTTTACAGCAATGATATCGGCCAGTAATCCTTTTTTAATTCTGCCGATCTTATCTCCGTATCCAAACATATCTGCATTAACAGAAGTGGCGCTTTTTAATACATCAACTGGTTTCATGCCATAGGCTACCATCGCTTCCATTTCACGTGCATTATCTCCATGCGCATATACACCCACATCGCCACCCATACAAATGGTAACGCCTTTCTGTAATGCAATGGAAAACGCTTTTTTCTTGATGGTAACTCTTTCAGGTTCCGGCATGCTGTCTTTTTTCCATCCTTCGTACGAACATAGGGCTTCTGTGGCACTGAGGGTTGGGCAGTAGGCTGTTTTATTGGCAACCATCAGGTCAAATATTTCTGCTGTTCCTTCATCTCCATGTTCAATGGTTGAGATGCCCGCCAGTACTGCTCTGCGCATACCTTCCTGTGTACTGGCATGTGCTGCTACTTTTCGTCCGCTACTTGCTGCCGCTGCCACCACTGCTTTTAACTCTTCCAATGAATAGGTGGGTTCAGCAATTTTTTTATCAATTCCCCAGCGATAATCGGCATACACTTTTACTACATCTGCGCCTTTGCCTATTTGTCTGCGGGCCTCTTTAATCAGGTCATCAATACCATCCGCTTCCGCGGCCCCTTTTATCAGTTTATTCATGGTATTCTTTGCCCTTGGCCCATAAGTGCCGGTTGCCACAATGGCACGTGTAGCTGCAATAATTCTCGGCCCCGGCACGATGCCTTTTTCTATGGCTGTTTTTAAACCTGCATCATCATAAAACAGACCCTCTGTTCCAAGATCTCTCACAGTAGTAAAACCTGCCATCAATGTTTTATTGGCATGTACCACCGCCCGGGCATTCCGCTCGGCCCTGGATTCATTAACAACCTGTTCATCCCATCTGGTTTCATTGTAGGGGTGCAGGAATAAATGCGAATGGCCTTCAATTAAACCGGGCAATAAGGTGGTGCCTTTTAGTTCGATAGATTTATAAGGTAATGCGGGCCTGAGCGAGGATGTTTCGCCCACTGCAATAATTATATTGTTTTGTACAAGTACCGACCAGTTATTGTGCATTTGCTCACCGTCAAATAGTCTGTCGGGTTTTAACAGCAGGCCAGTATCGGCTTTTGGGGCCGAAATGGATTGGATTACCCATAGCATGAGCCATAGGAAGAAGAACTTGTTTCTCATAGCAGATAGTTGGCATGAAGTTAAGACAAGTAAGCGCAAGCCAAAAAAAATTTGTTTATAATGATTTTCTCCCCCAAATTTGCAGCAATGAATCAGGTAACAAACAAATATTGGTGGTGGCATACAAACTCCGTTCGGGGATTGTAATGGCATAGCCAGTACTTTTTGAATTATATTCAGAACCCCGACAGAGATTGTCGGGGTTTTTTGTTTACCACCCCCCAGACCCCCTGAAGGGGGAGATAGAACAGACGAAGCATTTTTTGCGGATTTGTTTAGGGGGAATTTTTAATCACTTGCTTTAGGCTTTTCAGATGGCTGAAGCATAAACCCCCTTCCGGGGAATATGGTATGAAGAAAATAGAATTACGGACAGAATGCAAAAAAATGCTGGCGGATGTATTTACACCCGTTGGTATTTATTTAAGGGTGCGCGATCGTTTCAGGGATACGGTGTTGCTGGAAAGCACCGACCACCATGCCGCAGAGAACAGTTATTCATTTATCGGCATCAATGCCATCGGAGGTATTGAAATAAGCTCTACCAATCAGGTTGAGTTTAAATTGCCCGGACAGAAGCCGGAAAGAGTATCCATCAAAAACACTGCGGAGGTGCCCGGCCTGCTCTGGAATTTTATGCAGGGCTTTGATGTGAAAGTGCCTGAGATGAAAGAAGGCAAATTTGGCCAGGGATTATTTGGCTACACCTGTTTTGATGCGGTTCAGTTCTTCGATACCATTACCCTGCAAACAGCAAACAGCGAAGCACCTGTAATACCGTTGATGCGCTATCGCCTCTATCAATATGTGATCGCATTCAACCATTTTAAAGATGAACTCTTTATTTGTGAGAATAAATTAGCAGGCCTTGAATCAGATATTGCTATTGTAGAGTCGCTGATCAAAAGTAAAGATGTGCCTGTATTCCCTTTCCGTGCAAAGCGGGACGAGTCGTCTAATATGACGGATGAAGGATACAAAGAAATGGTGCAGAAAGGTATACAACGTTGTTTGCGTGGCGATGTGTTCCAGATTGTGCTGAGCCGGCGTTTTAAACAGGGGTTTACGGGCGATGAATTTAATGTGTACAGGTCCCTGCGCAGTGTAAATCCTTCTCCTTATTTATTCTTCTTTGATTATGGCGATTATAAACTGATGGGATCTTCTCCCGAGTCGCAACTCATCATTGAAAACGGTAAAGCCATCGTTCACCCCATAGCCGGAACTGTTAAAAGAACCGGTGATCTTGAAACCGACCGGCAGATGGCGGAAAATTTATTGAAAGATGCCAAAGAAAATGCAGAACATATTATGCTTGTTGATCTTGCCCGTAATGATCTGAGCAGGGCCTGCGATAATGTGGTAGTAAGTCATTTCAGACAGGTGCATTATTACAGCCATGTGATACACCTGGTAAGTGAAGTAACAGGCAAAGTAAAAAAAGACCAGAACCCATTTGAATTGCTTGCTAAAACATTTCCTGCCGGAACATTGAGCGGCGCGCCAAAATTCAAAGCCATGGAAATTATAGATGATTACGAGCCAACAGCCCGTAGTTATTATGGCGGTGGTATTGGTTTTATGGGGTTCGACGGCAGTTGCAACCACGCCATCATGATCCGCACCTTCTTAAGCAGAAACAATACGCTCACTTACCAGGCAGGCGCCGGTATTGTGGCTGCAAGTGTTCCGGAGAATGAATTGCAGGAAGTAAACAATAAATTAAATGCTTTGAAAAAAGCGATCGACCTGGCAGAAAATATTTAGCAGCACACCCAGTAAAGAAACAGCAAATGAAAATTTTAGTTTTTGATAATTACGATTCCTTCACCTATAACCTGGTTCACCTTGTTGAGAAGATCACGCACGGTAAAGTGGATGTGTTCCGCAACGACGGGATTCCGATGGAAAAAGTAAAGGCTTATGATAAGATCATTCTTTCTCCCGGTCCGGGCATTCCTTCTGAAGCAGGCATGTTATTGCCGATGATCAAAGAATATGCATCCTCCAAATCTATACTGGGCGTTTGTTTGGGACACCAGGCCATCGGAGAAGCTTTTGGGGCAACGCTTTCCAATTTGTCAACAGTGTATCATGGTGTGGCAACGAAAATTGAGCTCGTCAGTCGTGAATCGTCAGTCGTGAGTAAAGGAGCAAACACAAGTCCCACGTCTCACGATTCACGAACAACCCTGTTCGCCGGCCTGCCCAACGAAATAGAAGTTGGCCGTTACCATAGTTGGGTGATCAGTGAACAAAATTTTCCTGCTGAGCTGGAGATTACGGCACGTGATGCCAATAATTATATTATGGCTTTGCAACATTCCGCCTTCGATGTGCAGGGTGTACAGTTTCATCCGGAGAGTGTGTTAACACCTGACGGAGAAAAAATCATAGGTAACTGGTTAAAAAATTAAGTATGAAAAAGATCTTGCAATATTTATTCGAATACAAAACACTGTCGCGCCAGCAGGCAAAAGAAGTGTTGATCAATATGTCGCGCGGACAATATAATGATAGTGAGCTTTCTGCTTTCATCACCGTATTCCTGATGCGCAGTATTACTATTGAAGAGTTACAGGGATTCAGTGATGCCTTGCTGGAACTCTGTGTAAAGATCGATCTGAATGGGTACCAGGTAATGGATATTGTAGGCACCGGGGGTGATGGAAAAAATACATTCAATATCTCCACACTCGCCTGTTTTATTGTAGCCGGCGCCGGACAAAAAGTTGCCAAACATGGTAATTACGGGGCAACATCTATCAGCGGTTCATCCAATGTGATGGAACAATTGAGTTACACTTTTAAAAATGATAACCAGCGTTTGCTGAAAGAAATTGAAGCGGCCAATATCTGCTTTCTGCATGCGCCTTTATTTCATCCCGCATTAAAAATTGTTGGACCCATCCGTAAAAACCTCGGTGTAAGAACATTCTTTAATATGCTCGGGCCAATGGTTAACCCTGCTGCACCTGCTTTTCAGTTGGTAGGCGTATATAACCTGGAAATGGCGCGTATTTATAATTACCTGTTACAGCAAACAGGCAAGGCCTTTACCATTATTCACAGCTTAGATGGATATGATGAGATATCACTTACCAACGATACCAAAGTGATTACCAACGAGGGCGAAAAAGTGATGACACCGGAGCAATTAGGCAAACGCATGGTAGCAGCAGAAGATATTTACGGCGGTAATACCGTTGAGGAAGCTGCAAAGATCTTTAAGAAGATCATTAAAGGAGAAGGAAGCTGGGCGCAAAATGCCGTGGTGCTTGCCAACGCTGCCATGGCTTTAAATTGTACCGGTAATTACAGCAGTTACGATGATGCCTACCGTGCAGCAGTAGAAAGTTTGGAAAGCGGTAAGGCTTACCAGTCATTACAAACATTAATCAGTCTCCAGTAATTATGAATATTCTTGATACGATAGTTGCACAGAAAAAAATTGAAGTGACACTGCGAAAGCAGCAAACCACTGTTGCAGAACTGGAGAAAGGCAGGTTCTTTGCCGATGAAACTTTATCACTAAAAAAGTTTCTGGCCGATCCTGCCAAAACAGGCATTATTGCTGAGTTTAAAAGAAAATCGCCAAGTAAGGGAATTATCAACGATCGTGTTACGGTAGAAGAAGTTACTACCGCTTATGCCAAATATGGTGCATCCGGTATTTCTGTTCTTACAGATGAGCCATTCTTTGGCGGTACATTGAATGATCTTTTGGCGGCCACTATCAACAAAGTGCCCCTGCTGCGTAAGGATTTTATGATAGATGAATACCAGCTCATCGAAGCCAAAGCTTTTAGTGCATCGGTGATCCTGTTGATTGCGGCCTGCTTAACACCCGCAGAAGTGAAGAAAATGGCCGCTACAGCAAAAAATCTTGGCCTGGAAGTTTTGCTTGAAATACATAATGACGAAGAACTGGGCCATATCTGTGATGAGGTGGACCTTGTAGGGGTAAATAACCGTAACCTGAAAACATTTGAGGTAAGTATTGAAACCTCGCTCAATCTTATTAACAAGATACCCAGCCAGAAGCCCGCCATAGCTGAAAGCGGTATCAGTGATGTGGATACTATTGTAACTTTACGCGGTGCAGGTTTTAAAGGATTCCTGATAGGGGAGAACTTTATGAAACAGCCCAGCCCTTCGATTGCTTTTGCTGATTTTGTCAATCAACTAAAAGCAAAATAACATGCGTATCAAAGTTTGTGGCATGACAAGTACCGAACAGGTAATGCAACTGGATGAGATGGGAGTAGAATTTGCAGGTTTTATCTTCTATCCCAAATCGCCCCGCTATGTATTCAAATTCATGCCCAGACCCGAGATAAAAAAAATAAAAGGGAAAGGCATTAACAAAGTAGGCGTGTTTGTAAATGCACCGATAGAAGAAGTGTTGCAAACGGTAGATGACTGTGGATTATACATTGTGCAGTTGCATGGTGATGAAACACCAAAGTATTGCGAGAAGATTGCAGACTATGTAACAGTAGTAAAAGCGTTCCGCATGCGTGAAGATGATAATGTATTATGGAAAGTGAAAGATTACCAGGATGTGGCCGACATGTTTCTTTTTGATACAGAAGGCGCGGGCTATGGCGGTACGGGAAGAAAATTTGACTGGAAAATGTTGCATGAACTGACTATCCGTAAACCATTTTTTCTGAGCGGTGGCATTGATCCGGACGATATTAACAAGCTAAGGGAGTTTGCAAAAGACCCTGTTGCTAAGGATCTTTTCTCAATTGATGTGAACAGCAAATTTGAAGTAGCACCCGGAGTGAAAGACATGCTTAAATTAAAAGATTTTGTTACATCAATCAAACAGATCTGACGAAAAAGAATAAGATGACAAACAAACAAACGTATCAAAACCCCAATACCCATGGCTATTACGGCCAGTTTGGCGGAGCATATATTCCTGAAATGCTGCACAGGAATGTAGAAGAATTGAAGGCAAGGTACCTGGACATAATGTATGAACCTTCTTTTCAGCAGGAGTTCCAGATGTTATTGAAAGATTATGTAGGAAGGCCAACACCTTTGTTCCTGGCTGAAAGACTGAGCAAGGAATTCAATGCGTCTATTTACCTGAAGCGGGAAGACCTTTGTCATACAGGTGCCCACAAGATCAATAACACCATCGGCCAGATTTTATTGGCGCTGAAATTGGGAAAGAAACGCATTATTGCCGAAACGGGGGCAGGGCAGCATGGCGTTGCCACTGCAACAGTGTGTGCCTTAAAAGGAATGGAGTGTATTGTATACATGGGCGAAAAAGATATTGAACGCCAGGCACCCAATGTGGCAAGAATGAAAATGCTGGGTGCTACAGTAATACCCGCCACCAGCGGAAGTAAAACGCTGAAAGACGCTACCAATGAAGCTATCCGCGACTGGATCAATAATCCGGTGGATACGCATTATATTATTGGCAGCGTTGTGGGCCCACATCCTTACCCCGATATGGTGGCACGCTTCCAGAGTGTGATCAGTGAGGAAACAAGATGGCAGTTAAAAGAAAAAACAGGTAGCGAATTACCAACGCATGTAGTTGCCTGTGTTGGCGGGGGCAGTAATGCCGCCGGTGCATTTTATCATTTCTTAGATGAATTAAGTGTACAATTAGTGGCAGTAGAAGCTGCAGGTTACGGTGTGCATAGCGGCATGAGTGCAGCCACCACACAATTGGGTGTACCCGGCATATTACACGGAAGCAAGAGCCTGGTAATGCAAACTGCAGATGGCCAGGTGGTAGAGCCACACAGCATTTCAGCCGGATTGGATTATCCCGGTGTAGGTCCCATGCACGCTAACTTATTTGCCAGTGGCCGTGGTACTTTTCTGAGTGCTACCGATGAAGAAGCTTTACAGGCCGCATTTCATATCAGCAAAACAGAAGGTATTATCCCTGCACTTGAAACAGCGCATGCGTTTGCCGTTCTGGGTAAACTGAATTTGAAAACAACAGATAAAGTAGTGATTTGCCTTAGTGGCCGTGGCGACAAAGATCTCGCAACGTATATGAAAGCAATGGATATTTAATTAACTGATAAAACTTCGTGCCGCTTGGTGGCTTGGTGTCTGAGTGGTTCAAAAAATATATATGAGCAGGATAAAAAAACTATTTAAAAGAAAAAATAAAACTGTACTGAATGTATACTGCACGGCGGGCTACCCGCAGCTTAACAGCACACGTACCATATTAAAATCTTTACAGGATAATGGTGCAGACCTTGTAGAACTGGGCATGCCCTACAGTGATCCATTGGCTGATGGTCCTGTAATACAGGCCAGCGGCACAAAGGCATTGGAAAACGGGATGACTATTGCTGTATTGTTTGAACAATTGGAAGGCTTCAGAAAAGAGATCAATGTGCCGGTAATATTGATGGGTTATATGAATCCCGTACTGCAATATGGTTTTGAAAAATTTTGTGCAGATGCCGCTGCTGTTGGTGTTGACGGATTGATCTTACCCGATTTGCCCGAGTACGAATTTGAAACTGAATATGGTGCCATCATTAAAAAACATGACCTCGATTTTATTTTCCTCCTAACACCAGAAACATCAGAAGAAAGGGTAAGAAAATTAGATAAACTGAGTACCGGATTTTTATACGCTGTTAGCTCATCTGCTACAACAGGTAAGGATAAAGATTTTAATGCGGTTGAGATCTATTTGCAAAAATTGCAGTCAATGCAATTAAAAAATCCTGTATTGGTTGGTTTTGGTATTAAGGATAAACAAACATTTCAGTCGGCCTGCAAATATGCAAATGGGGCGATTATTGGAACAGCATTTATAAAGGCATTGGAAGCTGCCGGGGATATTCAAACGAGTACCAAAAAATTCCTGGGTAGTATTTTCGAATAAAACCTGCGGGAGATTTTATATAGAGCGACAAACGGGACTCGAACCCGCCACCTTCAGTTTGGGAAACTGATACTCTACCGGATGAGCTATTGTCGCTTTTGAAACTAAATAAAGTTAAGATGAAACTGGTAATTATCAAATACAATGCGGGCAATATTCAATCGGTATTGTATGCGCTGGAAAGGATAGGTATGGAAGCCGTGGTAACGGACGATCATGAGCAGATCAAAGCCGCGGATAAAGTGATTTTTCCCGGCGTTGGCGAAGCCAGCACAGCCATGAATTACCTGACAGAAAGAGGATTAGATACCGTGATCAAAAACATGGAACAGCCTGTTCTCGGCATCTGCCTTGGCATGCAGCTCATGTGCGCCTACAGCGAAGAAAACAGTACCCAATGCCTCGGCATCTTCGACGAACAGGTAAAATGGTTCCAATCCTTAAAATCAGACCCATCATCAGCGAAATCCGCGCTTCCATCAGCGAAATCCGCGATCAAGGTACCCCAGATAGGCTGGAACAATATCTATAACCTGAAAACAGGTCTGTTTAAAGGAGTTCCCGAAAACAGTTACTGCTATTTTGTACATGGTTATTATGCAGCTTTAGGAGAACATACCATTGCAACAACAGATTATATACAGCCCTACAGTTCTGGGTTGCATAAAAATAATTTTTATGGTGTACAGTTTCACCCGGAAAAGAGTGCGGCAGTGGGGGAGCAGATATTGAAGAATTTTATCAACCTGTGATGGGTAAATTAAAAATTAAGAATTAGAAATTATGCAGATCATTCCCGCAATAGATATTATAGATGGAAAATGTGTTCGCCTTACGCAGGGTGATTATGGGCAGAAAACCATTTACAACGAAAGCCCGCTGGAAGTAGCCAAAGAATTTGAAGCTGCGGGTTTAAAACGTTTGCACCTGGTTGACCTGGATGGTGCAAAAGCAGGAGCTGTAAAAAACTGGAAAGTATTGGAATCTATTGCTGCCAACACCTCTCTGGTGATTGATTTTGGAGGAGGCATTAAAAAAGAAGAAGATCTAAGAATCGTATTTGATTCAGGCGCTGCACTGGCTACCATTGGCAGTCTGGCTGTAAAAAATGAAAGTCTCTTTGTTCAATGGCTGCAACAGTTTGGGCCAGATAAATTTCTTTTGGGCGCCGATGTAAAAGATGAAAAGATTGCAGTGGGTGGATGGTTAGAAACAACGGAAATAAACATCTACGATTTTATAAAAAAATACATCGGTCACGGCGTAAAACAAATATTCTGCACCGATGTAAGCAAGGATGGTAAACTGGAAGGTCCATCAACAGTGCTGTATCAAAATATCATTACCCGTTTTCCTGATCTGTATTTTATTGCCAGTGGTGGTGTTAGCTCTATCGCAGATTTAAATGATTTGAGAAAGATTGGCTGCAGCGCCGCCATAGTAGGGAAAGCGATTTATGAAAACAGGGTATCACTGGATGAATTAAAAATTTTCTAAAAATTGCGCCTTAGCGCCTTTGCGAGAGAATTAGCCCGCAAAGGCGCTAAGGCGCAAGAAAAAATAATATGCTTACAAAAAGAATCATTCCCTGCCTTGACATTAAAGACGGACGAACCGTTAAAGGTGTCAATTTCGAAAACATCCGCGATGCCGGTGATCCTGTTGAACTGGGGGCCTTCTACGCACAACAGGGTGCGGATGAACTGGTGTTTCTCGACATTACCGCAACTGTTGAAAAACGTAAAACACTAAGTGACCTGGTTAATAAAATATCCCATCATATCAATATCCCTTTTACCGTGGGCGGTGGTATTGGCAGTGTGGAAGATGTAAGCGTATTGCTGCAAAACGGTGCCGATAAAATTTCTGTGAATACAGCCGCATTTAAAAAACCGCAATTAGTGGCCGACCTGGCAAAAGAATTTGGCAGCCAGTGCGTAGTGCTGGCTATCGACACCAAAAAAGAAGCAGATGGCGAATGGTATGTGTACCTGAATGGGGGGCGTTTAAAGACCGATACACGCTGTATTGACTGGGCCAGGCAGGCAGTAGATGCCGGCGCAGGTGAAATATTATTAACTTCCATGAATCACGACGGCACCAAGCAGGGTTTTGCATTGGATATTACCGCAACTTTGGCAACGGAATTACCGGTTCCGGTAATTGCCTCCGGTGGGGGTGGAACTATGGAACATTTTGTAGATGTGTTTACCAATGGAAAAGCAGACGCTGCATTGGCTGCAAGCATTTTCCATTTTAAAGAGATAGCCATACCGGAACTGAAAGCATACCTGCACAAAGCAGGCATTGAGGTGAGGATTTAAAAAAAAGTTGAGAAAAATTGTTGCGGCTGAAGTGCGCGACGCAACAACAGATCATTATTAAACCGAAAGCTGGAAACATGAAAATAGATTTTAAAAAATATCCCGATGGGTTAGTACCCGCCGTAGTGCAGGACTATAATACACATGTTGTACTGATGCTGGGTTTTATGAACGAAGCCGCATTGGAAAAAACAGAGCAAACAGGTAAAGTGACTTTTTATAGTCGCAGTAAAGAACGGTTATGGACAAAAGGAGAGCAGAGTGGAAATTTTCTGGAACTGAAAAGTATTGCTACTGATTGCGACCAGGATACTTTACTCATTAAGGCGCATCCGTTGGGGCCGGTTTGCCATACCGGTGCCGATACCTGCTGGAGCGAGCGGAATTACAGTGACAATTTTTTACTGTACCTCGAGGATATTATCCGCCTGCGTAAACAGGCTTCGCCAGAAGAATCTTATGTGGCAAGACTGTTTGGAAAAGGTATTAATAAAATTGCCCAGAAAGTGGGCGAGGAAGCCGTTGAGCTGGTGATTGAAGCCAAAGACGATAGCGAGGACCTTTTTTTGAACGAGGCCGCCGACCTGATGTTCCATTATTTGCTTTTACTTAACGCTAAAGGGTATAATTTGCAAAATGTAATTGATATATTGCAAAAACGTCATTCGAAATAATATGAAAAAACTTTCTCTGATCATGTTTTTGATGCCATTGATGGGTATGGCACAAGTAAAAACAGGGTTTACCATTAAGGGCACGGTTAAGGGCATGGATGCGCAGGTTAGTTTATTGTCTGCCGTTGATGGTAAAACAATCACTACCGATAAAGCGGCAAATGGTGTGTTTACCCTTAAAGGAAAATTAACTGCACCTAATCTTTTACAGATCAATTTTGCCGGCAGTAAAGAAGGCATCGATCTGTTTATTGGAAATGATGAAATAACCATTACGGGCGACCTGGCTGATCTGAAGAATGTGAAGATCGTCGGCTCTGCTGTTGAGAATGAATACCTTGATTTTAAACAGGAATTCTATCCCTTATTTGAGAAGTTGAACACTACCGGCAATTTGCTGAAAACAGAACAGGATGCCGCTAAAAAGAATGGATTGATGCAGGAGTACACTTCATTGCGCACCAATATCCTGACTGCTTCACAAAAATTCATCACCGGTAAATCTGCCTCACCGGTGAGTTCTCTTTTGCTGGTTGCGATTATACGGTTATTTGAAGGGCCGGATGAACTGGAAGCCAAATATGCACAATTGAAGCCTGCTGCCAAAAGCGGCCCTTTTGCCGCTATGATCGAAAAAACGATCACAGATGCAAAAACGCCACAGGTAGGTGCCGTTGGGACACAGGCGCTTGAATTCACACAGAAAGATGTGAATGGCAAGGCCGTATCTCTGGCATCATTTCGCGGCAAATATGTATTGGTAGATTTTTGGGCAAGCTGGTGCAGGCCATGCCGCATGGAAAATCCGAATGTGGTAAATGCCTACCAGGCTTATAAAGACAAAAATTTTACGGTATTAGGCGTATCGCTTGACCAGAGCAAACCCAACTGGCTGGAAGCAATCAAAGCCGATAATCTTTCATGGACACATGTAAGTGATCTTCAATACTGGAACAATGCGGTTGCGCAGTTGTACCATATTCAAAGTATTCCGGCAAATATGCTGATTGACCCTGCAGGCAAGATCATTGCAAAAGACCTGCGTGGTGAGGCATTGAATCAGAAACTGAAAGAGTTGCTGAAGTAATTTTATAGGTTGCTGATTTTTAAGCCACAGATTCGCAGATTAGAAAAATAATCTGCAAATCTGCGGCTTAAATTTTTAGCGATCAACAACTATTTTTTAAAAGTTTTTTGATACTGTTCTTCATCAAACCCCAGCACAATTACTTTATTGCCCTTTTCGATCAACGGCCGTTTAATGGCACTGGTATTGGCAGCCAATAATTGTAAAGCCGCTTTCTCGTTGGTGATGGATGCCTGTGTTTTTTCATCCAGCTTGCGCCAGGTAGTTCCTTTTTTGTTAAGCAGGTTTTCCCAGCCCACCTGGCTGCTCCACTGTTTTAATTTTTCAGCAGTAATGCCCAGTTTTTTATAATCATGAAACCCGAATGCGATCTTGTGCTTCTGCAGCCAGGTAACCGACTTTTTTACTGTATTACAGTTAGGTATTCCGTAGAGTGTATACATAGTTAACCGATTATGTTTGCAAAAATAGCCATACATCTATATTCTAAGCCAAAAGTCATCTGTATAAACTTACTTTGCTGTTTAGCAATTGTACATGTATAAATTCATAGTCTTAGTTTTTCTTTTCTCTATCCATACTTCGCTAAAAGCACAGATTAATAATAAGCCTAAAGCAATCATGGGTAGCATTACGGGTAATGTGCTGGATAGCAGGTCTGGCAAGCCATTGGCATATGCCAGTATAAGATTATCGGGGCATGCAGATTCTTCGCACCTCATTACCATTATAGCGGATAAGAACGGAGCATTCGAATTTGAAAAGTTACTGCCCGGTTATTACAGGATCACCATTAATGTAGTGGGTTTTGCTAAAACGTATATGGATAGCATACACATATACACTGAACGCTTAGACATTAATCTTGGTGAGATCAAATTAAATGATGCATCTGCCACACTTGCCGAAGTAATTGTATATGCAGAAAAACCGTTGATTGAGAACAGGGATGGAAAGGTTATTTATAATGTGTCGGAAAGCCCGCTAAGCAGTGGTGCCAATGCTTCCGAGATGCTCCGTAATCTTCCATTGATGAATGCCAATCCGGATGGCACATTGCTGTTACGGGGCAAAGAGCCTTTAATTTTGATGGATGAAAAACCGGTTAACCTTAGCGGCCAGCAATTATCAGACCTGCTGGAAAGCTTACCGGCAAACGTTGTAGAGAAAGTAGAGATCATGACTACCCCGCCCCCCGAATATGCCACTTATCCGGGAGGGGTGATCAATATCATCACTAAAAAAGGCAGGATAGGCATTTACAGAAGGATAAGCATGAGTGGTGGCACAAGAGGTGAAGCCGCAATTTCGGGCAACTTCAATTACCGAAGCAGTAAGTTTAATCTTACCTCCAGTATCGGCATGGGCAGATCGGAGTCGAAAGGCAATTCTTATTCACACAGGCAGAATATCTACCGCGATTCTGTTAACTATTTTTATACGGATGCTTCTTTCCTGAATAATAGCCAACACCCCAATGCAAGAATACAAACCGATTATGATTTCAATAAAAAAAGCACCGCCAGCTTTGTTTACCAGGGTAACCTGAATTATTTTAATAACAGTTCTGATGTGCTGTATTCTAACCGCGACAGCATTAAAAATATATACAAGGCTAGTACACGGGCCAACCAATATGATGGCAATGGGTACAGTCATGGTTTTTCCGCTTCCTATCAGTGGAAAGGGAAGAACCCGGTTGAGAAATTGCAGGTGTATAGTGGCATCAGTTTTAGCAAAAACAATAACGACCGTGATTTTTACCAGCAATTTCTGCAGGCTAATTTTCTGCCTACGGGCCTTGATTCTACGCAGGTACAGTTAACCGATAATTTTATCAATTCCTTTTATATCAACAGCAACTACAACAAGCCCTTGAATGATACAGGCACTGTTTATCTTACCATGGGTGCCGCCTATTCAAGCAATACGTATCACAATATTTTAAGCACCAGTTTTCTGCGCAAGACAGACCAGGTGTTTGTTGGCAACGACCTGCTGAGTAATAATTTCTATTTTCATCAGTCCATTTTTACCGTAAGGGCAGCATTGGTGCTTAGCTTGCCTTTTCAATGGCGGTTGATAGCTGGTGCACAGGCAGAGCATACACTATCGGATTTCAGGTTTATCAAGGGCAATTCTGCAGATGCCAATAATGCTTACTGGCGCTTATTGCCCAATCTTACTTTGCGTAAAGAATTCAGCAAGGAATTGAATATGGCATGGGTTTTCAGAGAAACCATCAGGCGGCCGGGCATCACAGAACTCAATCCCAATATAGATTACAGCGATCCGTATAATATCCGTTTTGGTAATCCTTTTATACAACCTGCTTTAACTGATAACTATGATTTCAACATCAGTTATGTAGAAAAGAAATTCAACATCAATGCCAATATTGGTTATAACCGGATCAAAAATGTATTTAATTCTATCCGTACACTGATCGACAGCGGTAAAACACAGATCACTTACCAGAATATCTCCGATCAGGAAGAGTTACAGGCCAGTTTATGGACAGGCATCAACATAACCCGCAAATTCAAAATCAACATTAGTGCGGGATACAATTTTAATAAGTACAGTGAGAAAGAAAAACTGTTGTACAGGTATATTGACGGAGGAACTTTTTATACCACTTTCAATTACAGCTACGCCCCGGATAATCTAACGGTAATTGAAGCCAATAACCGCTATAGCAGTTTTGCTAATCCTCAGGGCAAGTCGCGCAGCAATATTAATATGAGCATCAGCGTGCAGCGGCGATTTTTTAGTAAGCGATTGATGATAGCACTCTCTGCTATTGACCCGCTTGGGTTACAGGTATACAATGGGTTTACGTATGGAACGAATTTCAATATTGAAAGTCATAGCCAGAGTAATACCCGGAATTTCAGGTTATCGGTAAGTTACCAGTTAAGTAAAACAATGATCAGGAGTAAGCTGGATGATAAGCAGAAGAAGGAAGCCCTTGATAAGCTGATCCAAAAATAAACTGCGCCTTAGCGCCTTGGCGAGATAATTTATGCACGCAAAGGCGCTAAGGCGCAATGTTTTTAGTATGGTGGTTTATGCAGGCTGCTTCGTAATTTTCGCGGCCAGCCAACTATCTTTAACAGGCAACATCCAGTTTTTAAGAAGAGCGGCCTTGTTAGATACCAGGTTATTGAAGTAAATGGTACCGGGTGTAATAAACCCGTTATCCATTGCGTAATTCAGTTGAAACATAGGGAGGGTCTGGATCTTGTTTTTCACCACAAATGCGAGGTTCTGGCGGTTAAACAGGTCTACTTTAAATAACTCTTCCATTTGTTTAATAATTCTTACCGAACTGTCGGTGCTGCATCCGCTTACACCGGTAACTGTTTCATCGGCCATTAAAACAATGAACTGTCCGAATAACAGGTTGGCATATCCTTTTACGGGTGTGCCATGTGTATTCCAGTTGGCAACAAAATTATTCAGCATCTCTTCAATCTGCAAAGCTTCGCTGACAAAGAACAAACGGTTGCTTTGGTAAATCCAAACACGGGATGAAGGGCTGAAATCTTCGGGGATGAGGTGCTGGTATTCGAAATTCATAGTGCAAAAGTACAGTTTTACCTGAAATGCTGAATGCCCTTGTTGGTCGCCTGACCAACAAGCAGTTATACCATACTTGCCGCAATCATTTCGGCTATATCCAGCACGGCCACCTCATTTTCTTTTTCCCGGTTTTTAACACCATCGGTTAACATCGTATTACAGAAAGGGCAGGCGGAGGCAATAAAAGAAGCGCCTGTAGTTAATGCTTCATCGGTACGTTCAATATTAATGCGTTTATCGCCGGGTTCATCTTCCTTAAACATCTGTGCGCCGCCGGCGCCGCAGCATAAACCATTGCTTTTGCAGCGTTTCATTTCAACCAGCTCTGCATCTAATGCTTCCAGTACTTTTCTGGGGGCTTCGTATAGTTGGTTGGCGCGTCCGAGATAACAACTATCGTGGTAAGATATTTTTTTGCCTTTAAAATTGCCGCCTTCTTTCAGTTTGATCCTTCCTTCATCAATCAGTTGCTGCAATAAATTGGTGTGATGGATCACTTCATAAGTGCCGCCCAGTTCGGGATATTCATTCTTTAGTGTGTTAAAGCAATGCGGGCAGGTAGTTACAATCTTTTTAATACCATAACCATTCAATACCTGGATGTTCTGATAGGCCATCATCTGAAACAGGAACTCATTACCGGCACGCCTGGCAGGGTCGCCGGTACAGGCTTCTTCTTTGCCAAGGATAGCGTATTTGTACCCTACTTTGTCGAGGATGGCAGCAAATGCTTTGGTGATTTTTTGTGCGCGTTGATCGAAGCTGCCGGCGCATCCTACCCAGAAAAGGATTTCAGGTGTTTCTCCATTCATCATCATTTCGGCCATGGTATTCACTTTCATATACGAAAGATTTATACGAATGTACGGTGAAATTTGGATAGCCCGCCGGGAAGGAGGAAATATTGAATATTGAACGCTGAATATTGAATGACGAAATATATTAGCCCTTCAAAATTCAATATTCAGCGTTCAATATTTATCATTCAAAGACTTGTTGTAATTTCATCACACTATGATCTATGTTGCTTTTATGGGTTTCCTGGTCAGTTTCCTGGGGCAGTTGCCTTTGGGGAATATGAGTTTTACTTCTACGCAGATCTGTATACAGGAAGGCTTTGCCAAAGCCTGGCAATATGCAATAGGCGTAGCTATTGTAGAAATGATTTACCTGCGCCTTGCTTTAACAGGGATGGATTGGGTGGTACGGCACAGAACACTGTTTTTAGCGCTTGGCTGGTTAACGGTGGTATTGTTTTTGGTATTGGGGGTGATGGCATTCAACACAGCCCGCAAACAGGAAACGGAAAAGAAAGCTTTATTGCTGGATAATAAACTAAACAGGTTTCTTTTAGGATTAACCATGAGCGCCTTAAATCCCGTTCAGATCCCTTTCTGGTTTTTATGGACATCCACTTTAATCCAGGCCAAAGTAATTGCAATTGCATCAGTGCCATTCAACGCATTTACCATCGGCGCCGGAACAGGTACTTTAACAGGCCTGGCCGTGTACATTCATGGTGGCAACTGGCTGGTTAATAAAATGAAGACCAGTAACCGAACCCTCAATAAAGTAATGGGGATCGTGTTTATGATCACGGCTTTGATTCAGTTATACAGGATGTTGTATAAGCCGTGGATTTAATTTAAATAGAATTAGAATTTAATGCCCCAACTGAATTCGTACAGATACTGCAATGCGATTATTTTTCAGTGAAGCAAATGCATTGGTGCTTATGTTACCGGTAGGTGAATAAGATAGATAATAATTCAGCCGACCGGAGATGATACCGGCAATTAACTGTCCGGTTATGAGGCCTTTTGCACCAGGCTGGTCTTTAAGCGTAGTTGTTAATCCGCTGGTGAGATTCTTTTGTATGATTGAATTGTTTGAAGAGACCAGGCTTATAACCCGTAACCCTGCGCCAACATAAAATTGTGTCGGCGATATGGGCGTAAATATGTAAAATGGTGTGGCTGTAAATTGAACATACGTATTCTTAACATGAATTTCGTGAGTAACATCTGAGAAAGGAGTGCTATTCCCTGTTGTGTTAATAGTAGTAACACCAAGGTCAAGCATTACACCTGTCCTTGATTGATTGCGGGTTGAAAGAATAGTATAGTTTAAAGCAATTAATGGTGAGATAGTTGTTTTAGCAGTACCACTAAACGAGCTTAACCCATTAAATCCTGAAAAACTGTATTGATCAAGACAAACTCCTGCAGTAATGCCCCAGTTGCTTTTTGAACGTTTGATAATCTTTCCGTTAAATCCATTCATTTTGTTTAAATAGTTACTAAGTTCATATTCAGTATATCTGAGATTTTCAGGGATGGGTACTTTTTGGGAGGTAATCTTTTCAACCAGTGCGGATAATTGGTTTCGGAAAGTGGTTCTTTCCAGGGAAAGAGTTTTGCCGTAGTAAGATGTTTGTAAATACTTGTCGCTGGTATATGATTTTATTCCTTTATAATAGACCAGTTCCTCTGCGGTAGTGCCTTCTATCGAATAGAAATATGGGCGTTCCGGCGTTCTGAATTCTGCAAGTCCGTATCCACCATCAATGATTATCCGTAACCATTCGGAAGAAGTAACAATTGAATCTTCGTTATCCGGAATGTTATCAGCGTCATTCATAGGCAATGGGTGTCGTTTGATAGCAAACCGCTGATATGTATCCTCACCTGGTACCCCAAATGCTTTAAGATCGCCAATCTTATAAGTAATCAGTTTATCAGTCTTGCAATCCAATTTTTGGGGATTGACATTCCATTGTTTATAATTGATTAAACAATTTATTGTATCACCGGAATTTGTTACTACCCACCCGGTTTTCATTGTATTCTGTGCTTTGATCGTTGTAGATATAATAAAAAGGGAAAGTGAAAAACTGATTATTTTCTTCATGATATATATTTAAACGAATATATAAAAAAATAATTCGTTATCAGTCCACAATAAATATCACACATCCATCTTTCGAGAATGTCCGGTGCTCGCCACAGTTGTCTCCAACGGAGTACATCAATCCTTTGCTGAGTAAATGTTTGCTCCCATCGTTTAACTCGGTTTCCATTTCGCCTTCCACGCAAAAAATAATATGCCCTTTGCTGCACCAGTGATCAGCTAAATAGTTGGGAGAATAAGTAACCAGCCGGATCCTGATATCATCCCTGTGTAAGGTTCGCCATTCTGCATGCCCGGTAATACCTGTATGCATGGTGGGTTCTATTGTTGAAAAATCAGTAATCGAGAAAGGAAAAGGAGAAAGGTTCATTTAAGCTTATTTTTTTATTGAATAATGCATCCAACACAAATGTGGTTGCTTCAATATTCACTCAATATTCAATATTCCTTGTTCAATATTCAACATTTCCTACGCTTCCACCGCCCACTTGTCCCTGTCGTCAGGAGAAAATTTCCAGGGTGCGAAATTGTTTTCAATATTGCTGAAAGTGCCATTCCATTCCTGCGGTGCATTACTTTCTTCCATGATAAGCGAACGGCGCAGTTCTGCAATAATTTCAAGCGGTGAAATACTTACTGGGCAGGCTTCCACACAGGCATTGCAGGTGGTGCAGGCGCGTAGCTCTTCTACACTGATATAATCGTGTAACAAAGATTTTCCGTCATCAGCAAATGCTTTGTTTTGGTTGATGTTTTTGCCAATATCTTCCATCCTGTCGCGGGTGGCCATCATGATCTTTCTCGGACTTAATAATTTACCTGTAAGATTAGCCGGGCAGGAAGCGGTACAACGTCCGCACTCTGTGCAACTGTAAGCATCTAATAAATTTTTCCAGCTCAGATCAAAAATATCTTTGGCGCCAAAGCGCGCGGGTGGTGCCGCATCTGTTGGGGCAGTTTCGGGCTGCATGGCATAGAGTACCTCGTTCTGAACAGCCGGCATGTTTTTCATTTTACCGGGCAGTTCCAGCCTTGCATAATAGGCATTGGGGAAAGCCAGCATAATGTGCAGGTGTTTGGAATAAGGCAGGTAGTTTAAAAAAGCAAAAATGCCCGCAATATGCAGCCACCAGCAAGTTCTCTCTATGGCTATAAGGCTGCCATCACTCATTCCGCTAAAGATTGGCATGAGCAGTTTAGAAAAAAAGAAAGAGCCGGTTTGATGATAATGTTCATTGCCATTGGCCTGCAATACCTTGTCGGTAGCATTCATGGTAAGAAACAAACTCATTAAAATGATCTCGGTAAAAAGAATATAGTTGGCATCACTGCGAGGCCATCCGTTCAGATCTTTATGGATAAAGCGTTTCAGCTTAACGAAGTTTCTCCTGCAGAGAAAAGCGATACAAACAACAATTACACCCGCTGCTAAAAACTCAAAGCCATTGATCAGCCAGTTATAAACAAATCCAAGATAAGGGAAGAAGAGACGATGGGTACCCAATATGCCATCCAGCACAATTTCCAGCACTTCCAGGTTAATGATGATAAAGCCCGCATAAACCACCAGGTGCATCAATGCTACCAGTGGATTCTTAAACATCTTTTTCTGCCCCAGGGCCAGCAGTAACAGGTTTTTGAAACGTTGGGAGGGATGATCGTTCAGGTTCTCATCTTTCCCCAACAAAATATTTCTTTTGATCTCACCGGCTTTTTTGGCAAACAGCCAGATGGCTACTCCGGAAAGCAACACAAACAGGGCCTGCTGAATATACTGCATAAGTAATCGGTTATTATGCTAAGGTAACAGTTTTGGATTGTTGTAAACCCGATTGCGGGATGCTTTTATTGTTGTTATTTTGGGTATTATAATTGCGCCTTTGCGCCTTTGCGAGAGAAAAATGCTCGCAAAGGCGCAAAGGCGCAGGAAAAGACTAATGCATATTGTATCAACTGAATGACACATTTTATTTAGTAAGACCAATCAAACCTCGTATGGAACAAAAAAAATATATCCTCAGTAAAGAAGAAGCTATCCAGAAACTGCACCGGATGGCGCTTGAACTGGCAGAAGAATTGAACGGAGACCATGTTCCTGTCATCATCATTGGCATCCGCAACAGCGGAACCGTTATTGCCGATATAGTGGGCGGGTTTCTGAAAAAATATGTAACCAATGATATAAAGATCATCTCTGTTACCATGGATAAATCCCGTCCCGTTAAAGTAGAACTAAGCGAGCAGATTGATCTCAATAACCTGCACGTGGTGGTAGCCGATGATGTAACCAATAGCGGCAAAGCTTTATTGTATGCCTTAAAACCACTGCTGGAATTTCATCCCAAATCTATCCAGACATTGGTATTGGTTGAAAGAATGCACAAACTATATCCCGTTAAACCGGACTATGTAGGCCTGTCTGTTGCTACCACTTTACAGGATCATATACAGGTAGAAGTAAAGGATGGAGAAGTGATGGGAGCGTATGTGGAGTAATTAAGAGTTTGGAGTTAGGAGTTAGGAGTCTGGAGTAATTAAACCCCAAACCCCAAACCCCAGACTCCAAACTCCAGACTCCAAACTCCAGACTCCAAACTCCAAACTCCAAACTCCAGACTCCTCAAAACTTCCCCCAGTTCCATTCAACACCTTTCCTGGAAAGGCCAATAGAGGGTGCGGGAAATTTGAATGAGTTGAGGAGAAAGAAGGTGATCTTTAAAAACCTGCTTTTGGTTTTGATCTTTGTGAGATCAATATCGGGGGAGAGATACCATTTCCGGTAACGGGGGATATCCCGCCGGTCGAAGATGATATTGCCATTGGCATCTTTCAGCAGATTTTCTGTTCCGCCAAACATGCCTTCTGCACCATATCCTACTGCAATATTCAACCAGGCAGGCAATCTGGATTGTTTGGCAAACGATTTCAGGTTCACACTTAGCCAATAGGTTTGTCCATTATAATCTTTTAGCATCCGCTCCGTAAACCGCCTTCCAAAAATCGCATCGGCCCGTTGGTTTAGTTGCGGATTCCCGTAATCATTTGTATGGAAAGAGAATTTAGCCTGTATCCTTTGCTCATCCCATGCCAGCTCCTGTGCAATAAACAAACCACTGCCAACAAGGTTGGCCGAGATATCGTTTACGCTGAAACCCCATTCAGATGAAAACCCATCAAGAATTTCTACAACCGTCATAAATGCGGTGCCGCTTAAACCTCCTGTCCAGATCCGCTTCTTTCTCGATAAACCTGCCCAGCGCCAGAGTTCCATATTCATCCTTCCCGCAGTATAAGCGCTGAACATATGTCCGGCCTTATCCATCTGAAGCCAGTCGTTAGTATCATTAAAAAAATGAAAAGACGATTGCGGATAATGATTGTACCATGCGTTGGATAGTGCAATCAGGCTGCCCCCGTAGCCAATGGCGCTCCCTAAAGCAGACAGGTAAATACGCGTTTTAGTTTGCGGGCTATCGGCCTTCCATGTTATTGCAGCGTACTTTCCTGTTGTATCCTGGCAAAGCAACGACTGGCAGAAAAAAATGGGTGCTATCAACAAGGTTTTCTTCACTACCTCAAACATAACCAGTAAATAGGCAGACTTCTGCCGGTTGAGGTTGAAAATGTAAAAAATATTCATAAACTTGTCCTATAATCGCGTAAGGATCAATAAAAAAAAATAACTATGGACGCTGCCATTCAGGAAAAGATCAATGTCTGGATTAATGGAAATTACGACCAGGCCACCAAAGATTCCATCACTAAATTACAGGCCGAAAACCCCGATGAATTAGCCGAAGCTTTTTACCGTAATCTCGAGTTTGGTACCGGGGGACTAAGGGGTATTATGGGTGTGGGTACTAACCGCATTAATAAATACACCATTGGAATGGCTACCCAGGGTTTTGCCAATTATCTTAAGAAGACTTATGGTAATGATGAAGTAAGTGTAGCTATTGCACACGATAGCCGCAACAACAGCCGCTTTTTTGCCGAAACAACAGCCAATGTATTTGCTGCCAATGGCATTAAAGTATTTTTGTTTGAGTCATTAAGACCAACACCAGAATTAAGTTTTGCGATCCGCACCCTGCATTGCAAAGGCGGCGTGGTTTGTACCGCATCGCATAACCCCAAAGAATATAATGGTTACAAAGCTTATTGGAATGATGGCGGACAGCTTGTGCCACCGCACGATGTGAATGTGATAACAGAAGTAGAAGCCATTACAAATGTAAATGATGTGAAGTGGGATGGAGGCAGTGCCAATATTACCATCGTTGGCAAAGACATGGATAATGGATACATGGAAATGGTGAAAGGCTTAAGTGTGTATCCGGATGTGATTGCCAAACAGCACGACCTGAAAATTGTGTATACGCCAATACATGGAACCGGTATTACACTGGTGCCGGAAGTATTGAAACGTTTTGGGTTTACTAACGTTACCATCGTTGATGAACAGGCTACACCTGATGGGAATTTTCCTACAGTGATCTATCCAAATCCGGAAGAGAGTGAAACGATGGGCATTGGCCTGAAAAAAGCAAAGCAGCTTGATGCTGATATTTTATTGGGCACCGATCCTGATGCTGACCGCGTGGGTATTGGTGTAAAAAATCACAAAGGCGAGTGGGTATTAATGAACGGCAATCAAACCGCCGTACTCGCATTTAGTTATATGATGGAAGCCCGCAAAGCCAAAGGCATAGCGCAACCCAACGATATGGTGATCACCACCATTGTAACCACCGAAATGATCAATGCAGTAGCCAAAGAAAATAATGTTGCCTGCTACAATGTGTTAACCGGTTTTAAATGGATTGCCGAGAAGATCAAAGAACTTGACGGACAAAAGAATTATGTAATTGGCGGAGAAGAAAGTTTTGGATTGATGATAGGCAACCAGATCCGTGATAAAGATGCCGTAAGCGCCGTAGCGCTCATGTGCGAAATGGCGGCCTACGAAAAGAACCAGGGCAAGACTTTGTTTGATAAGATGATCGAACTGTACATTCAGTACGGCTTCTTTTACGAGAACCTGATCAGTATTACCAAGAAAGGTATGAACGGACAGAAAGAAATTGCTGATATGATGGAAGGCTTCCGCAACAATCCGCCTAAAACCATTAGTGGCGCGCAGGTAACTACTTTGCTGGATTATCAATTACAGAAAGGAACCAACCTTGTTACCGGAGAAACATGGATCATTCAGTTACCTAAAAGCAATGTGCTGCAGTTTATCACTGCAGATGGAAGTAAGATCTCCGCCCGCCCTTCAGGCACAGAGCCTAAGATCAAATTCTATTTTAGTGTAAATACCAAACTGGCGAATAAAGAAGCGTATGATGCAACATTTGCTTTATTGGAGAATAAGATAAAAGCAATTATTGCGGATATGAACCTGAAGTAATATTTTGCCACAGAAGACACAGATTAACACAGAAATTATCTCATGCCGTTGTTGGTCGCCGACCAACAACCATCGTTATTTGATTTATTGTTGGTCAGGCGACCAACAACGGCATCAGAGGCGACAAACGATGGCATCTGCGAATCAGCAGCTTGTACATCTCATATACATCAACCTGAAAATCATCCCACCCTGAATAACTTCCTCCCCACATTTTCTTTTTGCACCACCCCGATCCGGTATTACTCTGTTCTTTCTTAGATGTATATTCGCTATGCTATGAGAAAATTTGAGGACACATACCAGCACAAAGGTCTCCGTAAAAAACTGGTTGATTTATTAAGAGAGAAAGGAATTACCGACGAACAGGTACTCACTGCCATTAACACCATCCCCCGCCACTATTTTCTTGATTCGGCTTTTGATAAGATTGCCTATGAAGACAGGGCTTTCCCGATAGGGGAGTCGCAAACCATTTCGCAGCCTTATACAGTGGCTTACCAAACCCAGTTACTACAGGTAAAAAAGTCTGAAAAAGTGCTGGAGATAGGTACCGGCAGTGTTTACCAGTCAACCGTTCTGGCAGAACTTGGCACAAGGGTGTACACCATTGAACGGCAGAAAAAATTATATGATCTTCAGAAAAATTATTATTTCAAAAACAAATATCCCAATATCAAATTCTTTTTTGGGGATGGGTTTGAAGGACTCCCCACTTTTGCACCTTTTGATAAGATCATCATCACTGCTGCAGCTCCTTTTATTCCGCCCAAACTGGTACAGCAACTTAAACCCGGCGGAATGATGGTGATCCCCGTTGATGAAGGCGAATCACAAAGAATGCTCCGCTTAACCAAACTGGAAGACGGCACCACCAAAGAAGAAGCCTTTGAACAATTTTCTTTTGTGCCTATGTTGACGGGGAAGAATCGATAATTAGTAATTAGAAATTAACGCGATGTGCTATTAAACACATAGTTACATAGGTTAGGAAACAGAGCATATAGTTCAAACGCTATGTTTCTTTTTTGTTTCCTATGTAGCTATGTGTTTTAAAAGTGATTTGAAATAAAGGATAGTCCATTATTAAATACTTTTAAGAGCACAACACATTAGTGCCATTGAATAGAGTAGTGTATTTTGGTTGCAATAAGAGAGAAACGAAGAAAAAGAGTGCGCCCGAATTTCAGAGACGCTCTTTTTCTTCTGTCTTTCTTTTATTGAAACATTTTTTAACGCGATGGATGGGTTGGCGTACTTTTAGAGATACTTAAAAAACGAAAAGCAAATACGTGTATCTACTCTGTTGAGTTGGATTTACGTATGTTTTTAGAGAGTTTTTCGTAAATTGAAAAGTTAGCAGCAATTTTAAAACAACCTAAAATATGACTTTAACAGACTTTTTAAAAGACCCAGAACAAAATCGAGAAAATATTACCAATATTTTTAGAGATGAAATAATACCAAGAGCAATAGAACAAATTAACTTGTCTTTTTCACCTAGGCGACTTTCAAAGCAATCAAGAGAAATTGAAGCTTTACCAACAGACCAAAAGCAACTATCTTCATATAGAACTAGACTTGGAACCATGCTTGAGTATGGACTAAGTACAGAAATGGAAAACATAATGAAGGAAATGTTTGGTGATGATTTTTTCTTAACTTTTGCTGTAGCGCATGAATTTCCTGACTTTTATTTACGCGACAAAAACCGAGCACGATTGCTAAAAATAGAAATGAAAGCTGTGGATGCAGATTCTGATGAACAGGCGGCCAGGTTTGACATTCTTCTTGAACATCTTGACCAACATCGAGATTATATTCTTTTCATAGGATGGAAATGGGAAGAACAATTAACTGAAGGACATCCTTGGGAAAGTCCCCAAATTTTTACTTTCGCTTTTGTTTCTGCTTACGATTTAGGTGTTGTCAGGGACGCTCGACTTATTGCAACGGGAGGTAAAATAGAAAATGGCGAAATTCTTGTTCCCTCGACGAAAAAACCTGGAACATTTACAAAAGATCCAGGGAATTATGGTAAACTATGGAGAATTATTCAAAGGAAAGAAAGGTCAGAATCTAAAGATCTCAGTCCACATGCCTTGGACTTTTTAAGATTTCTGAATGATGTGAATACTCATGCTCCAAGAAACAGAATGAACCCAAAGACTACTGACACAGAGTAGTCCCTATTTCTTCAAAACTCTTTCTCACAATACTATCAGCTTGCTGCTGTAGCATTTTACTTTTCTCAATCAATAAATTTCTATTGCTTTCGTGAGCATTAAAAATTCCAATTATTTCTCGTTGTTTTTCTATAGGGGGGACTGGAATTTTTACGCTTAATAATTCCTCTTTACCAATTCTGGGTCTTCCTAAACCAGTTACTTGAAAAATAATCTGACCAAATACTAAATCACTTCTTAAAACAAGGGCAAGATATTGTGGTAAGATTTTATTTCCTGCTTTAAAAACATAACACTCGGAAGAAACAAAACCAGATTCTTCACTATCGGAGATATAAATGACTTTTCTCAATTCTGGTCTCATCTTTGAATATATAACGGTATTCGGTTCAAACATTTTGACGGCACTTTTAATTTTTTCTCCCAATATTTCAGAAATATAATATGTTCCGTCAAATGAATTTATATTCGCCAACCCAACATATCTAACAATATCCTCTGTCATTTCATGCTGCGGAACAACCATTCTATTTATTATACTCACTAACTCAGCAATTCTATACAATGGATACTTTGTATTAGATAAAAATTCATGTGCTATTTGCTTAGAAGGATGATGAAATAAAGTATCTAATCTTTCAATGGAATTATTCCTTCCAGTTTTTGTTACAAAATATTTTTCAGTCGGATTTTCTAATTTACCTGTTCTGACAAATTCCCGGTACATACTTATCGCTTCAGGAAAATCAGAAACCAATTTAAGTTTACCTTTTTCATTTCGTTCGTCAGAATATATTGGATCGCCATTTGGACCAAAACCGATATTCTCAATATTACACATCAATATTTTTCCATCCTGTTTTTTTATCGCCTTTTTCTTTGAGGCGATAAGAATTGAGGTCTTGACCGTAGCATATGGCATAAATGTAGAATCTGGTAAAGATATTATAGCTTCAATCGAAGAGTTATCTGCTAAATATTTTCTTACATCCTCATTACTTGAATTGTTCAAAACACTCTCCTCTAAAACAATCACAAGCTTTCCATCATTTTTTAGCAAGTCAAAACACTTTTCAACAAAAAGCACTCCTCTTCTCCTAGATTTCCTACCTTTTCCTAACTCAAATTTATTTAAGTCTTGTACTGAATCAAAATCACTCCCAAATGGTGGATTCGTAATTACTATATCATAATAATTGGAAGGCAATTTCTCAGTAACTTCCTTACTATGACTTAATGAGCCACCACCTTTCAAATATTGAATTGATTCAAAATGACCACCATGTAGTATCATATTCATTTGGGCAATCCAAACCATTATAGAATCAATTTCAACACCAGTTAAATTATTCTTGGAATAATCTAAATAGTTTATATTGTAATTATTCTTGATGAATTCCAATGTTGAAATTAAAAATCCTCCACTACCGCAGGCTGGGTCACATATTTTGTCCTTAATCTTGGGCTCGACTAATTCAATAATAAATTCAACAATGTTTCTAGGAGTAAAAAATTGTTGATTTTCATTTTTATCTAAAGTATTTTTAATTAGTTCTTCATAAATTTTCCCTTTTATATCAGTGTTGATTTTTTTTAATTCATAATTTTTCAAAATTAAAGCGACTTGACAAATTGCCTTAACATCGTTCGATAACTCTGCTCTTCCGTTAACAAAAACATTGGAATGCTTCTTTATAGCAGTCGAAAATAGACTACTTATCTTATTGTAAATTAATTCGTCTGAAAGCTTTCTGTCAATTTCAGTAAAAGTCTTATTGTTATTAAATTCTTCATCAAATATTTTGCAAAAAAGCAATTTTGAAATTTCTTCAAATCGATCAAGAAGGCTGCCACCCTCTGAATCTCTAAATGACTTACTCATACTCTTTATTGCTGCCTTCAATGAAGAGCCATCATCAAAAAGGCTTAAGTATTCACTATGGCTTTCAGCAACCTGACTATCATTTGCAAGGTTTTGCAGTTTTTCCAAATCATAGAGCCTATAATTATTCATAGGATTACGAGTAGCCTTTAGCTTTCCCTGTTTATCCCAGTTTCTCATTGTTTCAGGAGACACGTTTAGTATCTTTGAAGCAGCGTTTAGGCTGACATAATTTGACTTTTTAATTTTTTTTGCCATATCTTTACTAATGTTTAAAACCTTGGTAAAGGTATATAAATATTTTTAATAGCCAAAACTGCTGCTAACATTAGCATTGGCATTATGGCGGCTGACGGAATGCAGGTACCCAGCAGCAGCAAGAAATCAGCTATAGTTCCAGCTTGACGTTATAAATTTAGCAACAGAATAAATCATCAACTTTTGTTTTATCTTTAATCTGCAACAGTTCTCGGCTGACGGATCACGGAATTCCGCCACAACGCCAATGCTGGGACGTTAGCAGCAAGCAGTTGACGACATCAAAACCAAAGCGAAAATATTGTTACCCACTACTTTTGACGAAGACACAAACTGTTCCCGTCCAAATCTTTTAGCCAGGCAAATTTCCCATAAGGTGTATCGTCAATTTTTCCAACTTCGATTCCTTTTGTTTTCAATTCTTTGACTTCTTTTTCAATATTATCCGTTTCACAAATAATACCTTGAAAACCTGCAAGCGATATAGTGGTGTTGCTATTAGGGAAACCCATTTGTATCCAGGTTTCACCGTGTGGGCCGGGTGCTTCTACAACGACTTGAAAACCGAGTTTCAAATAAAACTCCTTTGCCTTTTGTCTATCCTTTACAGGAACCATAATAATTTCTACTGATTTCATTTTTTATTATTTTAGAATTACGAATTAATTTTCAATACAAAGTTATTTGTATTATTGACCAGTAGCACTTGTAAATACGACAATCTTACCCGTTGATTGCGACAACCAATTTTTCTACATTTGCAATATGAAACATATTTCCATCTTGCCTCTTTATGACGCAACGCTAACAAGCATTGACAGCAGTCATCAACTTTTCTCACGAATTAATGACTTTATGAAATATCAAGGGAAGCCTCCTTTTTATAATGTAGAGATAGTAGGTGTAGAAAAGAATATAAAACTTAATAACGGGCTTTACAATATTAATACGGATAAGACAATATATGAAATCGAAAAAACAGACGTGATAGTCATTCCGTTATTATGCAGCGATTTCCCTAAAGCAATTTCAAAAAATGAAAAGTACAAAGAATGGATAATAGCACAATATCACAACAATGCAGAGATTATATGCCTTTGTGTTGGTTCATTTTTTCTTGCATCGACGGGACTTTTGAAAGACAAAAAATGTGTTGTGCATTGGGCTGCAAAAAATGAGTTTAAAACTATGTTTCCCGGCATAAAAATCATTGACGACACAATTATTACGGACGAAAAGGGAATTTATACTTGTGGTGGCGGATTTTCATATTTGAACCTTCTACTTTACATTATCGAAAAACATTTGGGTAGAGAAATTTCAATCCTTGCATCAAAAATGTTTGAGATTGACATTGAAAGAAAAAGTCAAAATCCGTTCATTATTTTTATGGGACAAAAACAACATGGTGATGAAGTTGTTTTAAAAGCACAGGGATTTATAGAAAATAATCCGACCGCTACTTTTACAGTTGACGAAATTTGCGATAAGTTTGGTGTTGGACGAAGGACATTTGAAAGAAGATTTAAGAAACACACAGCTAACTCAATAGTAGAATACATACAAAGAGTAAAAGTTGAGTTTGCAAAAAAACATTTGGAGACAGGAAGAAAAACTGTAAACGAAATTATTTACGAAGCAGGCTACAATGACATTGATGCGTTTAGAAAAGTATTTAAAAAGTTTACCGACTTATCGCCTATTGACTATCGTAGAAAATATGCAGTGTAGAATGGTCGGACAAGAACTTAGATGACCGATATGCCAGCCGCTAACATTGCTTGGACGTTGGCGGCAAACCAAAACATTCTCTAAAAGCTTATACAAAATGACGAAAATTAAATTTATTATTTGCTTGTGCTTAATTTCCGAGTTTTATAAATGGGCAGACTTTGTTAGGCATAAAACCGTCATTCGGTTTTAACTTATCTAAATCGAAAAAGTGGCAGGCAAAATTTCATACATCAATATTTTTAATCGGGACAAGGCAACAAAAGAAGATTTCGGTTCTTTAAGTTTAGCAGTTGTACTTAAAATGTTTTGACAGTACAGTACAAAATACTTCTCCCAACCCCCTGCAAAAAGAGCCGCCTGATCAAACTCAAGCGGCTCTTCAATTACTAACTACTAATTGCTAATTACTAATTATTAATTCCTAATTAACCTACTGCTGCATCATATCCTGTCCGCCACTCTGATCTGCCTTGGTGTTTTTGCGTTTGAACAGTGTTGCATCAAACTTGCCAAAACGGTAGCTGAAATTTAAACGTAAGATCTGCGGATCCCTTCTTCTTTCACTGTTTTGGGTGAAGAAGGTACTTTCAGAATACGATTTGAAAACCTGCGTACGGAAAACATCATTCATGCCTAATGTTAATGAACCGCTTTGTCCGTTCTTCCATGTCCAGTCTTTACGGATGGCAAGATCAAATCCATACCGCGGCAGGTTATAACCCTGCGAGGTTGATTGCGGTCCGCCAAACATCATACCACCACCACCGCCCATACCGCCACGTCCGCCACCAGAGCTGGGAGGTAATACACTCTTAGCCTGGTAATCTCCGCTAAACTGAATGGATAAACCTTTTGCTATTTTAAAAGTGCTGTTCATTTTTGCAAACCAGCTCACCAGCGAGTTACTCAAAGTTTGTGCAGGCGTTGATCCTGTGGCAGCAGTTGTAGCATTGATCTGCGAATAAAACAGGTTCGCATTCAACGTTAAATCCCACCATTTGGTTACCGGCATTTTATTTGTCAGTTCCAGTCCGGTTATATAACTGTTATCTGCATTAATATATGTGTTAAAATAAGCACTGTCGCCATTGGTCAGTGCATTCTTGTCGCGGTACACATACCTTGTTATCAGGTTGGTACTGTGTTTAAAGAACAGGCTGGCTAAGAAATTAGCGCTTGGCTTGTAGGCATTGTTGTATGATATCTCAAATGAGTTGGTAAACTCCGGTTTTAAACCTGCATTACCTATATTGATATTCTGCGGATCAGAATAATCAGGGAAAGGCATTAACTGGAAAAAATTCGGGCGGTTTACGCGACGTGAATAGTTAAACTGGAAATCCTGCTTATCAGTAACCTTGTACGTAATAAATGCGCTGGGGAATAAACTTAATGGAAAGCTTACTTTATACGTTGCAGAATCGGCTCCTTTTGCATTTAATAAAGTACCGGTATACTGAGAACTTTCTGCACGCAAACCTAACTGGTAATTCAGTTTACCTGCTTTAAAAGTATAGGTAGAATAAGCGGCATATACCTGGTCGTTAAACTTGTACCTGTTGCTGATGATGGGAACGAGTTCATATTGACCGGTGGCATAATTATACCTGTACTGATCGCTGAGGTTGGTAAAATCCCTGACAGCGCCTCTTGCACCGGCTTCAAATTTCGAATCATCCTTGATGGGATTTTCATAGTCTGCCTGGAAAGTATAAAACTTATTGGTGCCCGATCCCGCTGTTTGTTGCAATAACGCCTGGCCCTTTGTGGTATTATCAGCGTTATAGGTTTGTGTGCTGATGGATGAATTATTGGAATTCCTGCTCGAATTATAATTCACATCCGCTGATAGGTTATGACCGTTCTTGGCAAAATTATGTTTGTAACTAAACTGCCCGCCAACGTTTTCAAAATGCATGCTGCTGTTGGTAAGGATATTGTTATACGATGTGAAAACAGATTTGATAGTGGAGTCTACTCTTTGTGTTTGCTCACTACTAAATGTTCCTCTTACATAGTTCCCGGCGATAGAAAAAGTATTGCGGTTGTCAACAAAATAATCAAGTCCGCCGCGCAGGAATTTGAAATTACCGTTACTGGTTCCGTCGGTGCTGTTATATACTTTACTTGGGGTAGTTAAAATATTTGCCCTTTCGGTGATGCCGGTAGAAACAGATTTTCTTTCGGCAAAATTACCATTTAAACTGATGTTCACTTTGTTCTGGCGAAGGTTCAGATCACCGCCAAAATTTATTTTGCCTCTTGAATCAATTCCGGTTCTGATACCGCCGTTGTAACCTGTCTTCTTGTTTTTCTTCAAAACAATATTCAGGATACCCGCATTACCGCCCGATGCATCGTATTTGGCAGATGGATTGGTGATCAGTTCTACCTTATCAATAATGTCTGCAGGAATTTGGTCAAGTGTTAAGGTGGTGGGCCTTCCATCAATAAAAATAGTTGGGGCGGCATTACGCAGTGTAACATTCCCGTCAATATCCACATTCAGCGAAGGGATATTTTTCATGATCTCGGTAGCCGTTTGCCCGGTACTTACTAAGTTCTTATCTACATTAAATACTTTTCTGTCGATACCCAGTTCAAACTGCGGCCTGGAAGAAGCGGTAACGGTTACATTGCCAAGATTAGTGGCATCTTCTTCCATTTTAATATTGCCCAGGTCTTTATCTACCATGCCCAGCAACTGTTGCATATTGTTGCCTGCCTGTCCGCCTCCCTGGGGCATTTTAATACCAAAGCTGATCTGTTTTTGCAGCGCCTTATAACCCAGTGAACTGGTCTTTAATTTAAAATTGCCAAAGACAGTCAAATTATCAAAGCTGAAATCTCCGTTTGCCTTGGTGATCATAGTGCTTAAAATAACTTCTTTCATTTTTTTGGTGGCCGTATCAAATTTGTTGCCTAATAACTGAACGGTAACTGATTCCAGTCCTTTGTTGGTCTTGCTGTCAACTATTTTTCCATAAAAATGACCAATATTCATATTCTGACTGCCGCTACCCTGCCTGATTCCACCGGTAGGCATTTGCGAAAAGGCCGTGAGGCATATTAAATTCAAAATAACAACTGTAAAAATATTTCTCATGATAGGGTTTCTATGATTGTATGATGCAAAGTTCAGATGTAACCAAGCCTGCCATACTTTCCATTACACCAACGGTAATATGACAAATCTGAGTGGGTAAAGTTGTAACATGGGGGGTAGAAACAAGCGTTTTGTCGGTGATCGCCTGATTTTATCGGTGATTATTGCAGCCAGGTAATTAAAACCTGCAATAAGCCGATCATAAAACCAAGTACCCCGCCTATGATTTCTACGAAGAAGAATTCCTTCGACATGATGCCATTTAAGATCTCTTCCAGTTTATCAGAAGAAAACCCGGCTACTTTTTCAGTAACTATTTTTTCCAGGTCAAGTTGCTGCTGCAGGCTGCTCATATAGTTTTTCATAATTACCGGGAAAAGCAGCTCCAGTTCGGCTGTAAATACCGTTTTTAATTCGGCAATCGTTTTATCGCCTATAAACATGCTGATCATGGGCATCTGCTGCGCCAGTTTTACGCGTAGAAACTCGTCTATATGCCCTTCAACCAGAGGCATGATCTTTTTCAGGTTCTCAGGGTGGGTGATCTTTTCTTCAATATCACTGAAAGAAAGTAATTCGGCGCTCACTAATTTCCCCAGTTTTTCGGCAAATTGTTTCTGCCTTTTTGGGAAGATCCCGTGTAAAGTAACCCCCAGTATTTTCCTTGGCTCACGGGGGTGAAACAGCATTTTGATGGCTATCCAGTTGGTAAACCAGCCAATAAAGGCCGAAATAACGGGGATCAGGAAAAATCCATAATGCATTGTCTTAAAATTTAAAAACCTATCCCGCTCTAAAGGCGGGATAGGTTTTATCAGGGAGAACGAGGGGTCTCGAACCCCCGACCTTTAGTGCCACAAACTAACGCTCTAACCAACTGAGCTACGCTCTCCGTTTTATTGGACGGCAAAAATAAGGCAATTCAGCATCATGAAAAACTGATTTTTCAACTCTTTTTTGGATACCACCTATCAAAACCTTTGTTAATTGGGGTCAAAGGGTGATGGGCAAAACACCTTTTTAGGTTATTTTTGGTACTTATCATGCAAAAATTTACGCAATTTATGAGGAGTAGAAAAGGTCTATTGTTGCTGGCCATTGTTTTATTTGGCGGCTTGTTCTTTGCTTTTAAGAACTCAGGATTCGGGAATACCGATATTGTGGTTACGCAAAGACAAAGGCTTTTATCCAGCGTGGGATCGATCCTGGAGGATCTGCATTACAGTCCCAAAAATATCAACGATGCCTTTTCCAAACAGGTGTTCAAAAAATTCCTGGATGAACTGGATGGCGATAAAAGCCATTTTCTTCAGTCTGATATTACCGGCTTTCAGAAATATGAAACCACTATTGATGATGAGATACATGGCGGCCCTATCGAATTTGTACCTGCAGTAAGCGCAGTGTACGATAAAAGGATCACTGAAGTGATGGCTTTATACAAAGAGATCCTGGCAACACCGTTTGAATTTTCTAAAGATGAAACTACCGTGCTGGAAGGCGATAAACTCGCTTATGTTGCTACGGCAGAAGAACGCAAAGAAAGGTGGAGAAAAAAACTAAAATTCTTTATACTTGAAAGATATGTTGACCTTGTTGATACCCGCGAAAAAAACAAAGACCAGAAAGATTTTGTTGTAAAAACCGACGCGGAACTGGAGAAAGAAGCCAGGGCCAGGGTTTTAAAAGTGATGAACGAAACTTACGAACGTATCCAGAAAACCTTTAAGGAAGATGAACGGTTCAATTCATTTGTGAATGTGATCACTAACCTGATGGACCCGCACAGTGATTATTTTCCGCCTGTTGAAAAAAGAGGATTTGATGAAAGGATGAGCGGTGAATTTTATGGTATAGGGGCTCAACTGCAAAAAGATGATTATGGTATTAAAATAGCCAGTATTGTTCCCGGAGGCGCTGCATGGAAATCGGGAGAAGTAGTAGTGAATGATGTGATCACCAAAGTGGCACAGGGTAAAGAAGAACCGGTAGATGTATCAGGTTTTGATACACAGGATGCGGTAAAACTGATACGCGGTAATAAGGGAACAGAAGTGCGGCTTACCCTGAAAAAACAGGATGGGTCTATTAAAGTAGTAGCCATGACCCGCGAAAAAGTAGTGCAGGATGAAGGCTATGCTAAAAGCGCTGTGATACAAAATGGCGCCGACAGGATCGGGTACATTTCTCTGCCTGATTTTTATGCCAATTTTGAAGACGCCGATGGCCACCATTGTGCAGATGATGTAGCCAAAGAAGTGGTAAAACTGAAAGCGGAGAATGTAAAAGGCATTGTAATAGACCTGCGTAATAATGGTGGCGGTTCTTTGTATGAAGTAGTGAAAATGGTAGGGTTGTTCATTAAAAATGGCCCTGTGGTACAGGTAAAAGAGAGAAGCGGTAAAGTTGATCAGAATACATGGAGAGATAATGATGAATCTGTTTTATATGATGGCCCGCTGGCTGTAATGGTAAACGAATTCAGCGCATCTGCGAGTGAGATATTTGCCGGCGCTATCCAGGATTATAAACGCGGTATTATTATAGGCAGTACGTCAACTTATGGAAAAGGTACTGTGCAAAGACAGATCCCTTTTGGCAACCGTAACGACCAATACAGCAACCGCACCGATCTGGGTGCTATGACGCTTACTTTCCAGAAATTTTATCGTGTAAACGGAGGCTCTACACAACTGAAAGGTATTACACCTGATGTGGTTTTACCAGATGCTTTGGAATATTATAAGGGCCGTGAAAAAGACAACCCCGAAGCATTGCCATGGGATGAAATTCCTAAAGTTTCATATAATGTATGGCAGAATAGTACAGGATATGAGGCAGTAATCCGTAAAGAGAATGACAAGATCAGGAGCAACGCCTCACTTAACCTGTTGAACAGCAACCTGCAGTGGCTGGCTAAAAATGCAGAGATGCCGGTAAGCTTGAATATTACTAAATACCGCGATCGTCAGAAGCAGATCATTTCTACCGTAAACCAGAACAACAGCCTGCTGAAGAGCAAAGAAGAAATGAATGTGCAGTCGCTGGAAGCCGATAAAGACAAATTCTATAACAACCCGGATAAACAAAAAGGTGAACGTTACCAGGCATGGCTGAAATTATTGAAATCAGACATGCATATTAACGAGTCTGTATCTGTTGTAAGCGATCTGGTACACGCCCAGGTACAGACCGTGCTGAAATAACACATCAGGTTAAGAGTACAAAGGAATGCTTACTTTTATCAAAATTTGATGCACAGATGGAGCCTGAGAAAAAATGGTATGCCTTATATACAAAACCGAGGTGGGAGAAAAAAATAGACGTTGTACTGGTGAGGAAAGGAGTTGAGTGCTGGTGCCCTCTGCAGAAAATTGAAAGGCAATGGAGCGACCGTAAAAAAATTGTGGAAGAACCCCTCTTCAAATCATACATATTTGTGCGGATAGATACTACTGAACGCACAAAAGTTTTAATGACCGACGGTATCCTCAACTTTGTTCATTACCTGGGTAAACCTGCCATCATCAAAGACGATGAGATCAATACCATTAAAAAATACCTCGACGAGAAAGATGCCAGTATTTATATCCTCTCGCAGGAAGGATTTAAAGAAGAAACAAGAATTAAAGTGAATCATGGTGTATTCATGGGCAATGAAGGCACGGTATTAAGAGGCGGCAAGAAAAAAATATATGTAAAATTAGAAAGCCTGGGGCAGGTGATGGTTGTTGAGTTTCCCGCCGAGTATTTATCGCGGATTTAATATGATTAGTGGTATGATTTCGCGGAGGGGAAGTAGTGAGTTGGCAATTGTGAATTGTGAATGGGCAATTGTGAATCGATATAATTAATCCCATCTATTGCCCATTCACCATTGCCCATTCACAATTGCCAACTCACTACTTCATTCGCCCATTCTTTCCTGTGTGGTGTAACAATGCGGATATAATTATCTGTATATCCTTCCATCATCCCATTTTTATTAAACGCTTCAAACAATACTTTTCTTTGCTGCCCGCTATGCTGTTGGGTAAAGTATTGCATCTTCATGTAAGAAAGGTTGCGCAGTGTTTTATTTCTCTCGTTCCTCACAGATATGGGAACTATTGGTTTAAGCTCAAGGGCTTTGGTATTATCGCGCTCAGAGTAAGTGAATACGTGTAAATAAGATACGTCCAGCGAATGCAGGAAGTCGAAGGTTTCTGTAAAATGGTTATCCGTCTCACCCGGGAACCCCACTATCACATCTACCCCAATAGCACAATGCGGCATCAGGGTTTTGATAAGTTGTACTCTTTCTGCGTATAATTCCCGTTTGTAACGTCTTCTCATCAGCGCCAGCATTTCATTGCTGCCGCTTTGCAGGGGAATGTGGAAATGCGGCATAAACTTATCGCTGTTGGCCACAAATGCTATAATATCATTGGTAAGCAGGTTGGGTTCTATAGAAGAGATGCGGTAACGCTCAATCCCATTAACAGCATCCAGCGCTTTTACCAGGTCGAAGAAGTTTTCTGCGTGTTTGCTTTCGCCATCCGGGCCCTTACCAAAATCGCCAAGGTTAACACCGGTTAATACAATTTCCTTTACACCGTCTGCCGCCAGTTTCTCTGCATGCTTTACCACATTGCTCACAGAATCGCTGCGGCTCTTGCCCCTCGCCATGGGAATGGTGCAGAAAGAGCAATTATAATCGCAGCCATCCTGCACTTTTAAAAAAGTACGGGTACGGTCGTTTTGCGAGAAAGAAGCGTTAAATCCGCTCACTTCCTCAATATCACAACTGCATATTTTAGCCGCATCGCCTTTGGCTAATTCGCCAATATGTTGGGCAATATTGAACTTTTCAGCAGCGCCCAGCACCAGGTCAACCCCGGGTATAGAAGCGATCTCTTTGGGCTTTAATTGGGCATAGCAACCGGTGATCACCACAAAACTATCCGGCGCTTTCCGCTGGATGCGCCTTACCAGGTGGCGGCATTCCTTATCGGCATTATCTGTAACAGAGCAGGTATTGATCACGTACACGTCGGCCATGTCGTCAAATTCCCGCTTTTCAAAGCCCTCCGTTTCCAGCAAACGGGAAAGGGTAGAGGTCTCCGAAAAATTTAATTTACAACCCAGGGTATGAAAGGCTACGGTACGCTTTTTTTCCATAGAAGGGGCAAAGATAGTGTATCGGGGGTAGTTTGTAGTCTGTGGTCTGTGGTCTGTGGTCTGTAGTCTGTGGTTGTTATTGGTTATACTAACCACAGACTACAGACCACAGACCACAAACGTTACGCATGCATAACGTTTTCTTAAAAATCAGTTTTCCCTCATCTCCATTTTCCTTTTTACGATTAATAAGGTATGTTTGCCAGTCTTAAAAAACCAAAACCAATGCAGTTTAAGAAGATCAATAACCTTGTTGGATGGGTAGTTTTCCTGATTGCCTCCGCCGTTTATATTTTAACCGCAGAAGCCGGGGGTAGTTTCTGGGATTGCGGTGAATTTGTAAGCAGTTGTTTTAAATTACAGATCCCCCACCCGCCGGGGGCCCCTTTATTTGTTATGCTGGGCCGCCTGTTCATTGTTCTTTTTGGCGATAACCCGCTCACTGCCGCAAAAGCCGTGAATGTGATGAGCGCCCTGGGCAGCGGTTTTACCATCCTATTCCTTTTCTGGACAATCACTCACTTTGCACGGCGCATTGTGAATGTAAAAACAAGTGATGCTGTCACTACTTCACAAATATGGTCTATCATGGGTGCCGGCGCCGTTGGTGCTTTGGCCTATACTTTCAGTGATTCTTTCTGGTACAGCGCTGTTGAGGGCGAGGTTTACGCGATGTCGTCTTTCTTCACAGCTATCGTATTCTGGGCCATCCTTAAATGGGAAAACCATGCCGATGAGCCGGGTGCCGACCGCTGGATTGTTTTGATATTCTTCCTGATGGGATTGTCAATAGGTGTTCACCTGCTGAACCTCTTAACCATCCCGGCTATTGTGATGGTGTATTATTTCCGCAGAAGAGAAACATTTGATTATGCGGTAATCCGTAAATGGTTTCTCCGTGTGGCCATTATTGGTGGCGTACTTGCTTTTATAGGTTCCCTGGCAATGGCTGCCGGTGAATCGAACGAGAATATTCCGCTTGATGGAACCATGGCCGGATTAGTATTCTTTGGTACCCTTGTTGGTATCGGACTTTTGTTCCTGATAGAACGTGTTAGTAAAGAGAAGAAGGCTTACCATGGCGGCACCTATATTTTCTTAGCCATCGGCTGTGTGATCACCGGTTTGGTACAGGTAGGTGTGATACAATATTCAGTAAAACTGGCGGGCACTTTTGACCGTTGGTTTGTGAACGATTTTGGCCTGCCTTTCTTCTCAGGCTTTACTTTCTTCTTTGTATTAGTAGGGGTATTGATCTGGTATGGACTCAAATTTGCCGCTAAAAAATCATGGGCCTATCTCCGTTTGGGAATCTGGTGTTTTACATTTATGCTGGTTGGTTACAGCACTTATGTAACAACGATGATACGCAGTAATGCCAATCCTTCTGTAGACATGTATAACGTGGATAACCCTATCAGCCTGGTAGGTTATCTGGGTCGTGACCAATATGGTGATTTCCCGTTGTTCTATGGACAGAAATTTACTTCTGAGGCGGTGGACCTGAAAACCACCGGTATGCGTTATCAAAAATCAAAAGATAAATATATTGAGCTGGGGCCCGACAGGCATTATGTATTTCTGCCCGAAGATAAAATGGTATTTCCGCGGGTATGGGATCCCAGCAACGAACAGAATCATGCCGACTACTATGCATATTACCTTGGCATCAACCGCCTGAAAGATGGCAAATATGAAAGGGCGCCAACACAGGTTGATAACGTTAAATTTTTTATGGGATACCAGGTATACTGGATGTACTTCCGCTATTTCATGTGGAATTTTTCCGGTAAACAAAACGATAACCAGGGGCTGTTTGCAGGCAATGTGCGGGATGGCAACTGGATCACAGGTATCCCACCGGTTGATAATCTTCTGTATGGTGATCAGAGTGCGATGCCTGATAGCCTGAAAAATAATAAAGCCAATAACAAACTGTTTCTGTTGCCATTTATTCTGGGATTGCTGGGCCTGTTCTATCAATTCAAAAAAAGAGGTGATGATGGTACGGTAAGTATGTTGCTGTTCTTCTTTACAGGCTTTGCTATCATTCTCTACCTTAACCAGGCGGGCTACCAGCCACGTGAGCGTGACTATGCTTATGTTGGAAGCTTTTATGCTTTTGCTATATGGATAGGATTGGGTGTATTAAAAGTGCGCGACTGGTTAGGATCAAAATTAGCGCAAACAACTGCAGCTTCATTGGCAACCATTATATGTTTGCTGGCGGTACCAACACTGATGGCGCAGCAGGAATGGGACGACCATGACCGCAGCCAGAAAGTATTACCAAGAGATTTGGCCAAAGATTACCTCGAAAGCTGTGCGCCAAACGCTATTCTCTTCACGTATGGTGATAACGATACCTATCCTTTGTGGTATGCACAGGAAGTGGAAGGTATCCGCCCGGATATCCGTGTGATCAATTTTAGTTTGTTGGGCATCGACTGGTATATTAATGAACTGCGTTATAAAGTGAACCAGAGTGATCCGATTGATGTGATCTGGACACCGGAACAAATAGAAGGCGGTAAACGCGATTACATTTTATACCATCCGCAGGAAACCATTCCGGAAGACAGGTATTATGACCTGTACGACCTGATGAAAAATTATGTGGGCAGCGATGACCCTGCCAAAATGGATAATACCCGTGGCGGTGATGGATTAAATACCTACCCTGTAAAAAAAGTGTCTGTTCCGGTAGACAAAGCATTGGTATTAAAGAATGGAACGGCTAATGCTACTGATAGTATTGTTAGCGAAATGCGTTTTGATATTTCTAAAGGGGCATTGGTTAAAAATGATCTGGCCCTGCTGAATATTATTGCTGCAAACAAATGGAACAGGCCGATTTATTTTACCAGCCCGAGGGCAGATCTGGGTTTCGACCGTTTTGTACGCAGGGATGGATTGAGTTTCCGCTTAGTGCCTGTAGAAAACAGTCGTGTAAATACAGACTGGATGATGGATAAGGCGATGAACAAATTTGGTTTTGGTAATGCCAATGTAAAGGGTGTGTATTTTGACGAAGAAAACCGCAGGCACCTGAACACCATCCGTACCGCTTATGCCGAACTGGCCATGGACCTCGCATCAAAAGGACGTAAGGAAGAGGCCAGAAAAGCGCTGGAAAAAGCAGATAAGATGATTGATCAGTCAAACTTTGCCTATGGCATGACGAGTCGCGGTAATATGCACAATGCCACTTCACTGGCATTTTTGCAGGCCTGTTATATGGCGGAGGATAAAGCGTTGATTGAAAAAGTATCCGCTTCGGTTAAGAAAGACCTGCAACAGCAGATCCGGTATTACAATACATTGAGTGGCGAAAAAGGAGATAATATGGCCGAAGAAAAAAGATCGGCAGAAAGTTATCTTCAGAATATCCAGCAAATCGAAACCATTTTTAATCCGCGTATCCAGATACCGGGTAAATTGATGGCGCCTGCAGATTCAGGGAAGAAGTAAGGGGGTAAGAAGAAATAAGAACTTATAAAAATGGCCAGACAATTTTGTCTGGCTATTTTTATATTGTAACTTTAATCTATATGATACGTCGATATTTCATTTTATTAGTAATATGTGGTTGTTGCAAAACGATTACCCCCCCGATAAATCAACAGACAAGGGTTAATGTCAGAGATTTTGGTGCCGTTGGGGATGGTGTTGCGGATGATACCAGGGCATTTGAATTGGCTATGAATAAAGCCGATTCAATCAAATTGCCAGTGTATGTACCAATCGGAATCTATAAAGCCCGCGTACAACTCTCTCATGATGGGTTAGCGATTATTGGAGAACAGCAGCCCAATGCTGAGGTTACAACCGGGTCAATTATTCTCGGACTGATTGATTGCAACTATAAAAAAAATGTCATCATTAAAAATATTGGGATCGATTCAAGAAATCAGTTAAAAGCCACTGATGATGCAGCTTTGATTTCAGGTGTAAACTCCGACACACTTGTTTTGCACCAGCAATTTAGAAATATCAGTATTATCGGTGATGGATATATGGCATACAAACATGGCATACTTTGTCAGACCGGATCCGATATAGTAATCAGAAATGTAACAGTGTCCTTGTTCTTTCATGGCATTGCTATCCGTTCAAGCAATGTAAGTATTGATAGTGTTTATGCGAATTATTGTGGATTCACTTCTGTTGTTGTTAAATCAGATAATGGACATAATGAACATACCGAAAATGTTTCTGTTAACCATGTTACAATAAATGGTGACCCCTCCAATCCATATAACCGTGGTGGTATGGTACTTGTTATTTCATATGGAGGTAATGCCAGCAGAACCAATCATATTACAGTTCAGAATGTTAATAGCAAATATGGCGGAGAAGCCTGTGTTTCTGTTCAACAGGTAAAGGGAATTGTAACTGATGTATCGGTATCGAATTGTTTTTCTGATGGCCAGGGTGATAGCCCTTCAAGAGCCTGTTACGATGTATCTGGCGGAAAAAATATTAATTTTTATAATTGTACAGCTAATAATTCGGTGGGGTATGGTTTTAGGTTGACTAACAATGCAACAAATGTTAAAGTGGTCAATTGTTTTGAAAAGAATTCAAACGTAGGTGCCTGGATCGGGGCCTTTACTTATTTGCAACTGAATGGAATAGAAATTATAAAATGAGGAGCGATGGTTGGTATAACAAGTTTTTTTCTGGTTACATTAAGCTTAATCTGTCGCTGATTTGTGAGAAATGAGTCGTCAGTGGTGAGTAAAACTGGTAACCAATTAACTCACTCACTACTCACGATCAACATAACAATAGCTGATTAATTGGTTATTTGGGTTCATTCCCTTTTATTTCCCATACCGCAAACCAAAACCCCGCTACTTCGTTAATATTGTATTTACCATTTTTTAGTAGTTTACAACAATGATCGGCCACCGGTTTACCCATTTTGATCCCAATGCAAACGGGAAGAGCAAATTTGAACAACTGCTCGACCTGTTGATGCAACTACTCACCTACACCAACGGAGATGCAGGCGAAGCATTGCAATGGCTGAACGAATTAGATAAAAAATACCAGCTCACCAACGATGATTACGGCATGGGCGATTTTATTGATGAGCTGAAAGAGAATGGCTACCTGCAGGAAAATCCGCAGGATGGAACGCTCTCCATCACCGGGAAATCGGAACAAACCATCCGCAAAAAAAGCCTGGAAGAAATATTCGGGAAACTAAAAAAAACAAGACAGGGCAATCACCAAACCTTTAAACCCGGACAGGGTGATGAGGTGAACCCGGATACAAGACCCTTCCAGTTTGGTGATATGACGGAACAGATCGATTTTACAGAAAGCATACGCAATGCGCAGATCAATCATGGCGTGGAAAGTTTTTCCATGCAGGAAGATGACCTGCAGATCAGGGAGAGCGATTTTAAAACACAAACTTCCACTGTACTGATGATCGATATTTCTCACTCCATGATATTGTATGGTGAAGACAGGATCACGCCCGCCAAAAAAGTAGCGATGGCTTTGAGTGAACTCATCACCACCAAATACCCCAAAGACACACTGGATATTGTTGTGTTTGGTAACGATGCATGGCCGATAGAAGTAAAGGATCTTCCGTATTTGCAGGTGGGGCCGTATCATACCAATACCGTTGCAGGATTAGAGCTGGCCATGGACCTGCTGCGCAAAAGAAAAAATTCGAATAAACAGATCTTCATGATCACAGATGGGAAACCCACCTGTTTGAAGATTGGTAAGCGATATTACAAAAACAGTTTTGGCCTCGACAGGAAAGTGGTTAACCGCTGCCTGAACCTGGCAGCACAATGCAAGAAATTAAAAATACCGATCACCACATTCATGATCGCCTCAGATCCTTACCTGCAAAGTTTTGTACAGGAGTTTACCGAAATGAATAACGGCAAAGCATTCTTTGCTTCATTAGATAAACTGGGAGCCTTTGTGTTCAAAGATTTTGAAAACGGGAAACGGAAGACGGTGTATTAGGGGGTGAGTGGTGAATCGTGAGGCGTGAGAGATGAGTGGTGAATAGGCAATAGGCAATTGGCAATGGTGAATGGTGAATGGTGAATGATAGATCTCATATTGCCCATTCACAATTGCCCATTCACAATTGCCCATTCACAATTGACAATTCACAAAAAAAACATCATGGACATACAGAAAATAAAAACCTTAGGTCAGCTAAAGAAAAGCGGTTACCGGCCTAAAACGGTAAAGGAAGAGATACGCGATAACCTTATTGAGCATATCCGCAATAAAGAAAATCCTTTTACGGGTATTATGGGTTATGAGGATACAGTGATACCTGATACAGAAAGGGCCTTGCTTAGCAGGCATAATATTCTGTTTCTTGGATTGCGCGGGCAGGCCAAAACCCGTATGGCGCGGCAGATGGTTGATCTGCTGGATGAATACATTCCTATTATTGCAGGCAGTGAGGTAAATGATGATCCACTGAAACCATTGAGCAAGTTTGCAAAAGACCTTGTTGCAGAACATGCGGATGAAACGCCGGTTCAATGGATTCACCGCTCGGAGCGCTATGGCGAAAAATTAGCAACACCAGATGTAAGTGTTGCCGATTTGATAGGAGACATAGACCCCATTAAAGCTGCCAACATGAAGCTTAGTTTTGCCGATGAAAAAGTGATCCACTATGGTATCATCCCGCGCAGTAACCGCGGCATTTTTGTGATCAATGAACTGCCCGACCTGCAGGCAAGGATACAGGTGGCACTGTTTAATATTTTGCAGGAAGGTGATATACAGATCCGTGGTTTCAAACTGCGCATGCCTTTGGATATCCTGTTTGTATTTACAGCCAACCCGGAAGATTATACCAACCGCGGAAGTATTGTTACACCATTAAAAGACAGGATTGAGAGCCAGATACTCACGCATTATCCAAAAGATATTGAAACATCGCTTGCCATTACAGAACAGGAAGCCGAGATACCGGATGCACAAAAAGAAAAAGTAGCGGTGAGCAACCTGATCAAAAGGCTGATAGAGCAGGTGGCTTTTGAAGCAAGAGCCAATGAATATGTTGACAGGAAAAGCGGCGTAAGTGCCCGTTTAACCATTGCTGCGTATGAGAATGCTATCAGCAGTGCAGAAAGAAGGGCCCTCATTCATAATGAAGCTGAAACACAGGTTTGGATCAGCGATCTTGCAGGCATTATTCCTGCTATTACCGGAAAAATTGAATTGGTGTATGAAGGCGAGCAGGAAGGCCCTTACCAGGTGGCGGTAAACCTGGTTGATAAATCTATCAGAACACAGTTTATCCAATATTTCCCAAATCCTGAACTGGCAAAAAAGAAAAGAGCTACCGGCAAGAAATCAGTGGAAGAAAAAGAAGTGGAGAGCCCTTATAAAGCCATCACCCGATGGTTTGACAGTGGTAATCACCTGGATATATTACTTGATATGAAAGATGCAGATAAAATAGCCACCCTGTATAAAGTGGATGGACTATATGGTTTTGTAAAAAAATATTTCCCGCATGCCAATCCAAAAGAGAATGCATTGCTGATGGAATTTGTGCTGCACGGCCTTTCTGCTTATTCTATCATCAGCAAAAAAGTAGTGGATGGAAAAACAGAGTTCAAAGATTTAATAGGCAGTATGATGAACTTAGGTTCCCTAAATCTTGACCTGGAAGGGGATGAGTTTAGTGATGGGGATTATAGGTAATTTGAAAATGAGAGGATTTGAAAATTTGAAAATGAAGGATGCCGGCTGTTTGCAATCATAGTGTACAGTTTAAGTTTCCGCTCAGCCTATCGAAAATTTAAAAAATCAATTTCCCGATTTCCCAATTTCAAAATTTCCCAATTTCTCTCCAGCTAAGCCGGGGGTGGTTAGAAAGTTAAACCAAGCGATAATCCGCCGTAGCCGAAATACATCTTTTTTTGAACAAAGAAAGGGGAAAGAAATATCCTGAATGCAAATCCTTTTTTAACCGGCTGATAACGGTAGCCAACTAACAGATGGCCTACTGCTTTGGCTGATGTTACATCAAAAGAATAATTAAGATTTGGGTCTGATAAGTTCACTGCTGTAACACCGGCGCCAAACTCTGCATAATTACCTTTAGAACCGGCAAGATAATTTAATGCTACAGGAAAACTGGCAATAAGATGACTGCCGGCACCTTTACTGGAAATGGGAAGCATACCTATTCCACCCCTGAAGCCCAATCCTTTTTCTCCTTTAAAGCGCTGATCGTAGTTGACGGAAATAAACCCCGGCCCACCCAATTCGAGGTAAACATTTTTAACTGCACGCGTATCAATTTTCTGCGCCTGTACAGCAACCAGAAAAGCGCTGCAAAGAATTAAAAGTGACAAATGTTTGGTATTCATTGGTACAATTTAAATTTTAAGCCAACCTACCCTGCATGCAGGCAGCCCGGTTGCTCAATTTCCCAATTTCCCAATTCCAAAATTCCAAAATCAAATAAGCTCCTTCAACTTCTCCACCACCGCATCAATTTCCTTCGTGGTATTGTGTTTACTGAAAGAGAACCGTACAGTAACCTGGTTAGGATTATTATTGATAGCCCTGATTACATGAGACCCCTGATCAGCACCGCTGGTACAGGCGCTGCCGCCGCTGGCGCATATTTGGTTGATGTCGAGGTTAAACAGGATCATCTCACTTTTTTCTGTTTTAGGGAAGCTGACGCTTAAAACCGTATATAAACTTCTGCCCAGCGGATCGCCGTTAAAAGCTACGCCTTTGATATTTTTTTTCAGCTTATCCATCATATACACTTTCAGGCTTTTTACATAAGCACTGTCGTGTTCATAATTGTCTGTTGCCAGTTGCAGGGCTTTGGCAAAACCTACAATACCATAAAGGTTCTCTGTTCCCGCACGCATATTCCTTTCCTGGCTGCCACCGTGTACAAAAGGTTTGATCTTTACATTCTCATTAATGTATAACAAGCCCACACCTTTAGGGCCATGAAATTTATGACCGGCACCGGTAATAAAATGCACCGGCGTATTACGCAGGTCAAAAGGAAAATGTCCAACAGTTTGTACGGTATCGCTATGAAAAATGGCATTGTATAATTTGCATAACCCGCCCACTGCATGAATATCCAGCATATTGCCGATCTCGTTATTGGCATGCATCAGGGTTACCAGGCATTTCTCTTCGCTTTCGGCCAATAATTTTTCCAGGTCTTCCAGGTCTACATGACCGTTAGGCAGGAGTTTAACATAGCTTAATGCGGCTTCACCGCTGTGATACAGGTGCTCCACGGTATGAGTAGTAGCATGGTGTTCGATCACAGAAGAAATAATGTGTTTGCACCCAAGATCACGCACTGCGGCTGTAATGGCGGTGTTACTGCTTTCGGTACCTCCGCTGGTAAAGAATATTTCGGCAGGATGGGCATTCAGTATTTTAGCCACACTTTTGCGCGCATTTTCAATAGCCATCCGGCTCTCACGGCCATAACTGTATATAGAGGAAGGATTACCAAAATGAGTGGTCAGGTAAGGCATCATCGTCTCCAGTACCTGCGGGTCAAGAGCGGTGGTAGCGGCATTATCAAAATAAATTCGTTGCATAGTGGGTGCAAAAATAGAAAATCCTGCGGAAGAAGGGGGGAAGAGTTTGGAGTTTGGGGTTTGGGGTTTGGGGTTGTTCAGATAATATTCGTGAATACTCCAGACTCCAAACTCCAGACTTCAGACTCTCACTACATCGCTTCTCTAATATCCTGCATCAGTTTTTGCGCAATATTGGCGGCAGTGGTTTCAAAATTACTTTCAGCGTAGATCCGGATGATGGGTTCTGTATTGCTGGTACGCAAATGCACCCAATCATTTTCAAATTCTATCTTCAAACCATCTTCGGTATTGATGGGATATTTTTTGTATTTCTTTTTAATATGATCGAAGATCTTTTTCAGATCAAACCCTGCTGTTAATTCGATCTTATTTTTACTCATGAAATAATCAGGGTAAGTATTGCGCAATTGCTTAACCGATTTTTTTTGTTTGGCCAGATGTGTGAGGAATAAAGCGATACCAATAATCGCGTCGCGGCCATAATGCAGGTCGGGAACAATGATGCCGCCATTACCTTCGCCACCAATTACGGCATTGGTTGCTTTCATTTTGTTCACCACATTTACTTCGCCAACAGCGCTTGGTGTATATTCTCCGCCATGTTTGATGGTAACATCTTTCAGTGCGCGGGTAGACGACATGTTGCTTACCGTATTTCCTTTTCTGGTTTGGAGTATATAGTCTGCAACAGCAACCAGTGTATATTCTTCGCCGAATAAAGTTCCGTCTTCGCAAACAAAACAAAGCCTGTCAACATCGGGGTCAACAGCAATACCCAGGCCGGCTTTTTGTTTTTTTACTTCATTACACAATTCGAGGAGGTTCTCTGGCAGAGGTTCGGGGTTATGGGCAAATTTTCCGTTTACTTCACTGTTTAAAACAGTAAAATCTGTTACGCCCAAAGTTTTTAACAACAGGGGAACGGCAATAGCGCCCGTACTGTTGATCGCATCAATAACAATTTTGAATTTTGCTTTTTTGATGGCAGCCACATCTACTAATGGGTAATGAACCACTGCATCAATATGTTGTTGTAATAAATGGTTGTTGGTTGTGTATGATCCTAACTGATCAACCGGCGCAAAAACAAAATCTTCTTTGGCAGCTATATCCAGCACTTTGGCGCCAACTTCTCCGCTGATAAATTCTCCGTTGCTGTTTAACAGTTTCAGGGCGTTCCACTCTTTCGGGTTATGACTGGCAGTAAGAATGATGCCCCCCGCTGCTTTTTCAAATACCACGGCCATTTCAACTGTGGGGGTGGTGCTTAAACCAAGATCAACTACATCTAATCCTAATGCATTCAAAGTACTCACCACGAGTCTTTGTACCATCTCGCCGCTGATCCTCCCGTCGCGGCCTATAATGATTTTTCGGTTATCGGATTGTTGTGTAAGCCATGTTCCGAAAGCGGCTGTAAAACGAACCACATCAATAGGGCTTAATGTATCACCGGGTTTACCTCCAATGGTTCCCCGTATGCCGGAAATACTTTTGATCAGTGCCATGAAAACGGATTTATGTCCTGTGCAAACATAATAGAAATTTTTTGTTTGCCACTTGCCCCTAATTTTGCATCATAAAGAGATGATATGCCGGATCAAGCGTGGTATAAGAATTGGTTTAATTCGCACTACTATCATATTTTGTACCAGTACAGGGATGATGATGAGGCATTGCAGTTTATCCATACATTAATTCAATACCTGAAACCGCCGCCGGGCAGTACCATGATTGATGTGGCCTGCGGAAAAGGCAGACATAGCCGGGTTTTGGCCGATATGGGTTTTGATGTTACCGGGATTGACCTTTCCGCCGCCTCTATTGATGAAGCGAAAAAAACAGAAGACGACCATCTGCATTTTTACCAGCATGATATGCGCCTGCCTTTCTGGATAAATTACTATCAGTACGCATTTAATTTTTTTACCAGCTTCGGGTATTTTAAAACAAGAAGGGAGCATGATAATGCCATCCGCACCATTGCACAGAGTTTAACCGCTAACGGCATTTTTGTGATCGATTACCTGAATGTGCATTACGAAGAAGAGCGACTGCAAAAATTATTTACTACCACTATTGATGGCGTTACTTTTCATATTACCAAGTGGCAGGATGAGGAACATTTTTTTAAACAGATACAGGTTACAGACACCGAAAATAAAACGCCGAAACATTTATACACAGAAAGGGTAGCCAAATTTTCTCTTGGCGATTTTACCGATATGCTTGCTTACCAGGGTATGCAGGTGCAGGAGGTTTTTGGGGATTATAAGTTAAACAGGTACGATGTAAAAACATCGCCACGGATGATCATCATTGCCCGTAAAAATTTAACCGTTTAAGCCGTGCCTTTGTGCCTTGGTGTGCAAAATAATTCTCACACAAGGGCACAAAGGCACGGTGGAGGTTTGGGTTTCTTATACAAACTGTATCTTTAATATCTATGCAATCTTCCATACTGCTGATGAGTTTCTTCCAAAAAATATGGGCTGTGCTTGAACAGTGGGATACCTACCTGTTTTTGAAGATCAATACCATCTGGACTAATTCTTTTCTCGACAGTATTTTTCCCTGGTGGCGCGAGGCTAATGCCTGGGTGCCATTGTATTTGTTCCTGCTTGTTTTTGTGCTGATGAATTTTAAGAAGAAAGCATTAGTCTGGCTTTTATTCGTTGTTATCACCCTGGTACTTACTGACCAGATCAGCAGCACCCTCATTAAAAACTGTGTGGCCCGCCCAAGACCTTGCCGCGACCCGTTTTTTATGGAGAATGTTCGATTATTGCTGAACAATTGTTCCGGCGGATATAGTTTCCCCTCCTCACATGCTACCAACCATTTCGGGTTTGCCATGTTTACTTTCATCACACTTACACCCATCTTAAAAAAATGGGGCTACCTCTTTTTTGTTTGGGCAGCTACCATTTGTTACGGACAGGTTTATGTTGGTGTTCATTACCCGGTTGATGTGCTTTGTGGTAGTTTACTGGGGTGCGGAATTGGGTATATTACTGCCACTGTTTACACTAAGAAAATCGGTCCGCTAACCATTTAACTCAGCTCAGCAATAGCAGCCCCACACGCTTCTTTGCGCAGAAGAGAGGGCAGGGGTGCTTAAAACTGCTAATTTTGCCACTGAACCCATTCACATGATTACTACCCGCAATTTTTACATTATTCTGATCATTTGTGGTATCACTGCCTTGTTAGGCTTAATATTCATCCCGCTGATGGATATCGACGCCTCACAATATGCCTCCATCAGCCGCGAAATGCTGGACAACAAAAGCTATCTGCAGGTGTTCGATCTGGGGCATGATTATCTTGACAAACCTCCCATGCCGTTTTGGTTATCCGCCATAAGCATGAAATTACTGGGGGTACACGACTGGGCCTACAGGCTTCCCTCTTTCCTGTTTGCCATCCTTGCCGTGTATGCCACTTACAGGCTGGCCTTATTATTTTATATTAAAGAAATTGCCAGGTTAAGTGCCTTAGTGCTGGCATCTTCGCAGGCTTTATTTTTAATTACACATGATGTTCGTTGCGATACAATGCTGATGGGATGGGTTGCTTTCAGCATCTGGCAAATGGCGGCATGGTACCAAACCAATTCGTGGAAACATTTTCTGCTGGCATTTATTGGTATTGCAGGAGGGATGATGACCAAAGGACCCATTGCTTTGATGGTTCCCGCATTTGCCTTAGTGCCGCATTTTCTGCTGCGCAGGGAATGGAAACAATTGTTCCGTTGGGAATACCTGTTGGGTGCGCTCATTGTTGCCTTATTGCTGATACCGATGAGTATTGGCTTGTATCAACAATTCGATTTGAATCCCGGTAAAATGATCAACGGTGTGCCAATTAAATCCGGACTGCGTTTTTATTACTGGACACAAAGCTTTGGCCGATATACAGGCGAAAATGTGTTTAATGAAATGAACCATTTCACTTTCTTACTCGAGAATATGCTCTGGAGTTTTTTACCATGGATATTCTTTTTTCTTTTGGGGTTGATCTTTTCAGTAAAAGAATTGGTCACTAAGAAATTCCGGTTATCAGCCAATGAAGAGTGGATCACGGCCGGTGGATTTATTCTTACCTATTGTGCATTGGCAAGGAGCCAGGCACAGTTGCCGCATTATATTTTTGTTGTATTTCCGCTGGCAGCTATAATTACTGCAAAATTCCTGTACCGCCTGTTGTTTACAGCCGAATTAAAAGGATGGAAGAAACCTTTACTTGTTTTTCATACATTCATTTTTACCCTGCTCTGGGTAGCAGTTGTTATCCTGATGGCATGGCCGTTTGAGCAAATACCCAAGGTGGTGGCAGCCTTGGCCGGACTATGCCTGCTTGCTTTTTTCGGGATCGTCTTTTCTAAAAAAATCAAACTGCCTGCTTTACTGGCCGGCGCTTTGTTTACAATAACGGGTGTGAATATTTTTATGGACACAGCTTTTTATCCTAATGTACTACAATACCAGTTAGGTAATGATGCGGCGGCATTCATTGATCAGCAAAAAATAGCTAAAGACAGGATCTGTATCTACGGTATTCACGAAGGCAGGGCCCTGCATTTTTATGGAAAACATATTTTTCCGGAAAAAGCAGGTTTGCAGGATATCCGGCCCACTGATATTGTGATCACCGCAAAAGACAGCCTGGCTGTTTTTCAGCAACATTTTCCCAATCTGCGTGTTTTACATGAGGGGAATCATTTTGGCGTAACTGCTTTATCGCTTCCTTTTATCAATCCAGACACCCGCGAAAAAGAAGTGCCCAAATACCTGCTCATTGCCCTGAACGGGAAACCCTGAGTAATTGGCGGGTATTGATTAGTTTTGAAACGTGTTGGGCTATTAAACACATAGGTAGATAGGCCAGGAAACAGGGCATATAGCTTAAAAGCTATGCTTCTTTTTGGTTTTCCCCTATGTATGTGGTTGAAAAAAAATGAAATAAAGAATACCTGCATTATTTAATACTTTTCAAAGTAAAAATACATCAGCATCTAAATTTCAATATCCAACGCGTTAGTTTTGAGGTAATAATATGACAGAAGTAATTATAATATTGGTATTGATCCTGATCAACGGATTATTCTCCATGGCCGAGATCTCACTTGTTTCGGCACGTAAAGCGAGGTTGGAGGCTCAGGCCATCAAAGGTGATGCAGAGGCCAAACGCGCCCTTGAATTAGCCAATCACCCTGAAACATTTTTATCAACCGTGCAGATAGGCATTACCTTAATTGGGGTGTTAACCGGCATTTACTCGGGCGACAGTTTTAAAATTCCTTTGCAGGAATGGTTGCAGCGTTTCGATTTTCTGAAACCGTATAGCAGTACCATTGCCACTACGTTGATCGTAATCGTGTTAACCTATCTCTCTATGGTGCTTGGCGAGCTGGTTCCTAAACGGATAGGCTTAAGCAGTCCTGAAAAAATTGCCAAAGCCGCCGCAGCCCCTATGCGCATCATATCATGGATCACTTTTCCATTTGTTTGGATATTAGGTCTCACCGCTAATTTTCTGATCAGGCTGATGAATATCAAGAGTACCGATAACCAGGTTACCGAAGAAGAGATCAAAGCAATTATTAACGAAGGAACAGAACATGGCGCCATTGAAGAAGCAGAGCAGGATATCATTGAAAGGGTATTTCATTTAAGCGACCGTAACATTACCTCCTTAATGACACACAGGAGTGATATTGTGTGGATAGATGGCAGCCAGACCGTTGCAGAGCTAAGGGGAACGATGAAAGAGTTTGTGCATTCGGTGTACCCCGTTTGTGAAGATGATATCGATCATATCAAAGGGGTGATAACCATTAAGGATCTTTTTTCGGCTGAAGCTTCTGCTACGGTATTTTCGATCATGGGCGAAGCGATGTATGTTCCTGAAAATAATACGGCCTACCAGGTGCTGGAAAAATTTAAGAAAACCAAAATACACCAATGTTTTATTGTGGATGAATACGGAAGTGTGCAGGGCTTAATGACTTTGAATGATATACTGGAAGCTATTGTAGGAGATATTCCGCAGGAAGAAGATGAAGATTACGAGATCAAAGAGAGGGAAGACGGCTCTTTCCTGGTAGATGCACAGATCCCATTTTATGATTTCTTAGTGCATTTTGATAAAACAGAATGGATGATGGAAGGCGATCAGGATTTTGATACACTGGCCGGCTTTATGATTCATGAGCTGGAAAAAATACCCGTTACCGGTGATAAATTGGAATGGAAAATATTCGTGTTCGAGATCATCGACATGGATAACCACCGCGTTGATAAGATCCTGGTAACAGTGAATCCGGAGAAAGATGTTGATTGAGTTTTTAAAAATGGGAAAGCCGCAGATTCGCAGATTAGTAAAAAATCTGCGAATCTGCGGCTTAAAAAATCATCTTCTAAGCTCTAAAACTCAAACACCGTATTACTCTTCGGATTATCCAGCTTAAAACTTTTATCCATATTCTTACCCTTCACATGAATAATATTGCTCTGCTCTTTTTCAAAATCGTATAGCAGGGTGCAGTCTATTTCAAGTTTTTTTATTGAGGTTATTTTGGGGATCTCAAGATAACTCCACACACTTTCTTTCTGTATCTCATGACCGAGATAAGTAAAGACCACAGGCTGTCCATTAATTTTCAGTTTGATCTTTTTCAACAGGTAATTGCTGATCTGTTTATCAAGAAAATCTTTGTTGGCAGGTCTGATCATATCCACCCTGACGGTAGCATATTTCTGCAGTGTTTTTTCCAGGTCTTCGGTAAATACCCGCACACTCATCTCAACAGTAGCCTCTTTCGTATTATGATTTATTTCAATAACAGACACGAAAAAAGGGTGCATCAGCGATACTACTCCCGTCATCAACCATTGAACCATTATATTTACCATTCAGCCATGATTTTTTTATTACTGCAAATGTCATGATTAATTTGAAACCCTGCTCATGAATGATTTTGGACTATACCTCGAGATAGGATATAAGCATATTGCCAGCCTAAGTGCTATCGATCATATTCTATTTGTTGCGGCACTCAGTATCCGCTACCAGTTTTCAGACTGGCGTAAGCTATTGATACTGGTAACCGCTTTTACCATCGGGCATTCCATCACACTTGCCTTGAGCGCATTTAACCTGGTACAATACTCGGTTAAATGGATCGAGTTCCTGATACCGGTAACCATTGTTATTACGGCTGTCAGCAACTTATTTGTGAAGAAATTTGTTTTTAAAAGCAAATTTCCACTCATTTATTTCCTGGCCCTGTTTTTTGGGCTCGTGCATGGATTGGGCTTTAGCAGCTACCTGAAAAGCATGCTGGGAAGCGAGCATAATGTGGTTTGGCAATTACTGGCTTTTAATGTGGGACTTGAACTGGGGCAATTGCTGATCGTGACAGGTATTTTAATTATTTCGTTCATATTCGTTCATATACTGAAGTTTAACCGCAGAGAATATACGCTGATGATATCAGCGGGTATTTTTGCCCTATCACTTCAAATGGCATTTGATAGATTACATCCCTTACTAAACTGATACAAAATGAGAAAAGTTCTGTTCCTGTTTACGATGGTCTGTTCGGTTACTGCGATTCATGCGCAGAATATCCGTAACAACCCCACTTCCAATCACGGTAATAAGTTTGAAGAACTGGGTACCATCCTTCCAACCCCCAATGAATACCGTACAGCCAGTGGCGCCCCGGGCCCAAAATACTGGCAGCAAAGAGCCGACTACAACATTAAATGCGAATTAGACGAAGCCAATTTACTGTTGAAAGGAAGCGAAACGGTAACTTATTTCAACAACTCGCCCAATACATTAACCTATATCTGGCTGCAGTTGGATGAAAATGAACACAGCACCGTTAACAATGCCAATTACCAGGATGCCAGCGTGCTGGGCAAATCGGTATTTGCTGCAAACATCGACAGGATGCTGGATCAGAAAAAAGACAATGGATATGGTGATATCATCAGTAAACTGACCGATGCAACCGGAAAAGCCTTGTCTTATACCATCAATAAAACCATGATGCGTATTGATTTGCCGGCACCGTTAAAAGCAGGACAACAATTTATTTTTAATGTTGACTGGACCTATAAAATTCCCGACCGCCTCACATTTGGCGGACGTGGCGGATATGAACTGTTTCCGGAAGATGGTAATAGCCTGTTCACCATGGCACAGTGGTATCCTCGCCTCTGTGTGTACAGCGATTTCCAGGGATGGCAGAACCGCCAGTTCACCGGTCGTGGTGAGTTTGCGCTTACATTCGGAAGCTTCAATGTACAGATCACCGTTCCTTCAGACCATGTAGTATTGGGAACCGGGCAGTGCCAGAATTATGCGCAGGTATTATCTGCTGCTCAATTGGCCCGCTGGAACCAGGCACAGAATGCCAAAGAACCGGTAGAAGTGGTAACACTGGATGAAGCGGTAAAAGCAGAAAAGCAAAAAAGCGCTGCAAAGAAAACATGGCTGTTCAAAGCAGAGAATGTGCGCGATTTTGCATGGACATCCAGCCGCAAATACATCTGGGATGCCATGCCCGCTTATGTTGAAGGAAAGAAAATCATGTGTATGAGTGGCTATGCAAAAGAAGCGTATGGCCTGTACCGTAAATTCTCAACAAAAGTGGTGGCACATACCATTAAATCTTACTCTAAATTTTCTATCCCATATCCATACCCTGTAGCGCAAAGCATCGAAGCTGCCAATGGTATGGAATATCCCATGATCTGCTTTAATAATGGCCGTACACAAAAAGACGGCACCTACAGTGAAGCTACCAAATTAGGAATGCTGGGTGTAATCATTCACGAAGTGGGACATAATTTCTTCCCGATGATCGTTAACAGCGATGAACGCCAATGGTCGTGGATGGATGAAGGATTAAACTCTTTTGTAGAATACCTTACTGAAGAATTATATGATAACAAATTCCCTTCGCGCAAGGGTGCTGCGGCTACCATTGCAGATTATATGCGTTTGCCGAAAGAGCAGTTAGAGCCTATCATGACCAATAGTGAAAACATCATCAATTTCGGCCCTAATGCCTATACCAAGCCAGCAACAGGTTTGAACATTCTACGCGAAACCATTATGGGACGGAACCTGTTTGATTTCTCTTTCAGGGAATATGCCAGACGCTGGGCATTTAAACATCCAACACCCGCAGACCTGTTCCGTACCATGGAAGATGCCAGCGGTGAGGATCTTGACTGGTTCTGGAGAGGATGGTTCTACAGCATTGACCCATGCGATATTGCGATAGATTCTGTAAAACATGCCGTATACGATCCCGCTGCAATAGCCAGTGCGCCTGCTACATTTGGTGGAAGAGGCCCACAGGGTTTTACTCCCGGCCCGCGTGGTATTGATAAACCGGTACTGCCATTATATGATGATATCTCTAAAGTACGTAACAGGGAAGACAAAAAAATTGTGTTTTTAACTGATGCTGATACAAGCCTTCGCGATTTTTACTGGAGATACGACAGGGGACTTGAACCTTACGATTCAGTAACCAAAATAACGCCACCTGCAGGTGGTGGCATTACACCTGAAGCAGTAACCGATGCTGAAAAAGCAAAATATGCGGATATTCACCTTTACGAAATTGCTTTCTCCAATAAAGGCGGATTGGTGATGCCGATCATTGTTGAATTTACATTTGAAGATGGCAGCAAACAATTAGAAAGAATACCTGCCCAGGTTTGGAGAAAAAATGAGAACAACGTAACAAAAGTATTCCTGACGACGAAAAAAGCAACCGGCATTAAATTAGATCCGTTAAGAGAAACAGCAGATATCAATGAAAAAAATAACAGTTGGCCAACTGCTGCTGAACCGGAACTAAGCAAATTTGCGATCTTCAAAGCAAGAGCTGCCGGACGTGGCCAATCGCAAGGCCTTAACCCGATGCAGAATGCATTGCAGAAAAAATAATTATCGGGTTGGTTAAAGTATAAAAAGTCACCTGAGTAATTTCAGGTGACTTTTTTTCGTGAGACGTGAATCGTGAGTAGTGAGTAGTGAGTAGTGAGTGGTGAGTAGTCAGTAGTCAATAGTGAGTAGTTGGTAGAGTAACCTTTTATTCATTACTCACGCCTCACGATTGACGATTGACCATTCACCATTCACAATTGCCAACTCACGCCTCACGATTGACGATTGACCATTCACAATTGCCCATTGCCAACTCACTACTGACGCCTCACGATTGACGGGGATTCTACAAAAAAATAAAGCAACTCAATTAAGAGTTGCTTTTCTTTAATGCAGCCAATACAATGAAGCCCCGTTAATAAATCATTGCAGTTGCCTCTGCACTAAATAGTTGTATAATCAATAAGCGATCAGTATAGCTTTACTATAATCAGGTACGTATTTATTTTTTTGCCGGTTGCCTGTATTGCACAGAAAAATTAATTCCAAAACTACTCAGCCTGATATTACCTAATCCCACGCCACCCAATGGTATTTTGGCATAGGGTTCTACCAGTAACGACATTTTGTTGCTCACCCGCCTTTCGAACCCGGCCGAGAGATGTGCAATAGACAGCACATGCGTATCGGTTGAGTTATAGGATGCGTTCCTGGTAACGGGTGCGTTATTGTAATAATAAGAATAGTCGTAGTTCTCTTTTGTCATAAAGTAAGAGGACAGGCCCGTATTCAGGGTAATGCTTCTTTTACCCGAGCTGTGTACGGTATAGCTTACTAATAACGGCACTTCCCACATGCGGCAATAACCTTCTACCTGGTCCAGTTTATAATAACTTACCCATGAACCTTTGGGCGCGGTAAAATCTTCGCCGGCAAGTTTGTAATTTTTCTGCGTGTAAATGCCACCGGTTTTGATGGCCCATTTGTTGTTAAAATGATAGCCAACCAGTAAACCTATATTAATGCCGGGGGTATAGCCGTATTTGAATTTAACAGTGCTCTTATCAACTCCTGCCAGTAAGCTAAAACTCAATCCTTTTCCACGTGGCGAAAGCGTTGGATTTGTTTTGGCTGATTTATTTTCAACAGTTGTTGTTTCTGCCGGTATTTCTTTTTCGGTTGGCTGGGTTATCGCCGGAATTTGTTTCTGTTCCTCAACTTTTAGATTATCCTGTTTATTTTCATTTACCGGTTCTTTTTGTGAATTGTCAGCGGGCTTACCTGTAGTAGTTACCGGATTAGCCACTATCAACTGTTCTGATGGCTTTGCCGGTTCAGTAACCACATTTATTGCAGTCTTTGTTTTAGCATCTGCCTGTACAGTAGTTAAATCAATGCCTGATAAGCCAGTATGTCTTTCTTTTGTTGTAAGAGATATTTTGTTAACCTGGTGATCTGTTACGGGTAAACTGGTAGTCTGTGTTTGTTTTGATTCTGTTACCGGATGCCCGGCATTAACTTTTATTTCAACAGGCATCTTACTTCCCGACTTTCCGACTTCCCGACTTTCCGACTTTTTTTCGGTAATTAAAGTGCCCGCATTATCCCTATTTATCAATAAGTATGTAACACCACCACCCAATAGCAGGGCAGGGAGTATCCACCAGAATAAGAACCTTCTTTTTTTCTTTTCTACAGGCATTATTTTGTCAAGCTCTTTGCTAAGAGCTTGCCAGTTGGGGCTGCCGGCTGGTTTGTATCTTCCGGCTGCTTCCCTGCTCAATCGGTCCAACTCGCTATCGTCGCCAAGATTATACATATGCTTTGTATGCGGTTTGTTGTGTAATGATTTTCCGTAAGTTATTTCTCGCTTTCGACAGGTTTGATTTGGATGCCCCCACACTGATATGCAGTTGTGCGGCTATCTCTTCATGACTGTATCCTTCTATCACAAACAGGTTAAACACCGTTCTGTAAACAGGTGTCAGTTTTTTTATGGCTTCAATGATCTCACGGTACATCAGTTTGTCTATCCCTGTTTCCTGCACATCGGCAAATGTTTCACTTTCTTCACTGATCTCCTGGCTTACTAATTTCAGGTGTGTTCTCCGTAAATGATCAATGCAGGTATTCACTACTATCCGTTTAAACCATCCTTTCAACAGGGCCTCAGTTTCTCCCGCGCGGTTCCCGTCGAACTGATGTATGTTTTTAAATAGTTTGATAAAGGATTCATTGGTTAATTCCTCCGCTTCTTCCTGGCGGCTCACATAACGGAAGCTGATTTTCATAGCATACTCATACAGCCAGTGATACAGGTCTCTCTGGCTGTTCCGGTCGTTTTTACAGCAACCGGTAATTAGGTTCGATATCTGGTGTATCTCCCGGGGCAATTTTCTCTTTAGTAGGATACAACAATTGGTTCAAATAGTTCTAAAACTACTCTGATTACCCCAAATACGCAATATGAGCAGGGAAGGTTGCCTGTAATGGGGGTGTTTGAGGGATTTTTTAGCCACAGATTACACAGATTGGCACAGAAAACCGGTTCTCAAGAAGAAAATCTGTGGTAATCTGTGCCATCTGTGGCTATTTTACCCCCTCAGGCACTATCAACTGCCTGCTAAAACACTTCAAAATTAATAATTCAACATTCTTTATCCGCCTGTTCTTCCATCTCTCACCGCTTTTTTCTTGCCGGATGTTTTTTTCTCGAACTCCAGTACTTCTTTGGGCTTGGGTTTTTCAGGGTTTTTTATTTTTGATGTGTCGCTGGCTGCCCTGGGCAGGCCTTTGAGAGTGTCTTCATCTCCAGGTTCAACCGGTTTATCAAGAAAATAATGCTCCGTTTTTATCAGTTGCCCACTGGGCGGATAATAATATTTCCAGGTACCGTGCCGCATCGAATTGCCATCATTTTTAATCACCACCCGCTCAATTTTATCCGGGTCTTTGGGGTCGCTCACATCAATGGTATCATATGCTTTTGCGGGGTTTAGCGCCCGCCAGTTTTCTTCCCGTTCAGGGCCGGCAATGGTGAAATAGCGGGAAGTCCCGTTTTTATTGCCCCATTTATACGTTTCAACTGCCAGCAGATCGCCCATCAGGTTAAACCTTCTCCAAATACCCTCTTTCCGGTTATTTACAAACACGCCTTCTTCCTCAAAACCGGGCTCTCCACGTAAGGCATTTACGTGAACCATCCATTTACCCTGTTTCATGCCATTCAGGTCAACCCTGTCGAGTGTATCGCCTCCAGAACTGATTCGGAATGACTTATACTGGCCGTTAGCTGTAACGGAAAACAATATTATGAACAATGGTATCGTGAGAAATCGCATAATGCCTAAATTCGGTACTCTAATGTACAAATATTCAATACTGCTATGAGAAAATTAACAATCCCCTTGTTATTGCTGCTAACGCTTTCGGTCAGATCGCAGGTTAAGCCTACAACAGCCGCAGAACGTTTAAAAACCACTGAACAACGAAAGGCATTATCACAAAAATCATTAGTCAATCATATCCCCTTCAAAAACATTGGGCCAGGCATTATGAGCGGGCGGGTGGCAGATGTGGATGTGAACCCCGCTGACGCAACAGAATTTTATGTGGCCTATGCTTCGGGTGGTTTATGGCATACAACCAATAATGGCCAGAGTTTTGTGCCGGTGTTTGATTCGGCAGATGTGATCACCATCGGCGATATTGCCGTTAACTGGAAAACAGGAACCATCTGGCTGGGTACGGGTGAGGTAAACAGCAGCCGCTCGTCTTATGCAGGTATAGGCATGTATCGCTCAGAAAATAATGGTAAAACATGGGACTATCTCGGTTTACCTGAGAGCCACCATATTGGTAAAATAGTGTTGCATCCAACAGATAACAATATTGCGTGGGTAGCCGTATTGGGGCACCTGTACTCACCCAATAAAGACCGTGGTATTTATAAAACAACCGATGGCGGTAAAACATGGAAACATACTTTATATATAGACGAAAATACCGGTGGTATTGATCTGCAGATCGATCCAAAAGATCCGAATGCATTGTATGCCGCTATGTGGTACCGCACACGCAGGGCATGGAATTTTGAAGAGAGTGGCAAAACGAGTGGCATCTACAAAAGCACTGATGGTGGCGATCGGTGGGAACTGATTTCAAAAGAGGGGAGTGGCTTTCCATCGGGAGAGGGTGTGGGCAGGATAGGATTGGCCATATCGCAGCAAAACAGTAATGTGGTCTATGCAGTAGTTGACAACCAGTTTCATCAGCCGGATACAGCTTTAAAGAAAACAGATTCTGCCAGCTATGTGCTTCGCGATTTTAAAGATCTTACCAAAGAGCAGTTTCTCGCGCTTGATGATAAAAAAATGAATGCATTTGTAAGCTCACGCCGAAATGGAATTCCTGCAAAATATACGGCCGCCTCAATTAAAGATGCCGTTGCAAAAGATAAGTTCCCGCCATCCGTTATTTGGGATTATTTGTTTGATGCAAACACCGCGTTGTTTGAAACACCCATCATCGGCTGCGAATTATACAGGAGCGATGATGCAGGCAAAACATGGAAAAAAACAAATACGAAACCACTTACCATGTACAGTACGTATGGCTACTACTTCGGAAAAGTATTTGTGAGTCCGGCAAATGATAATAAAGTAGTGCTTACCGGTTTTGATATAGAAATGAGCACCGATGGCGGTAAAACGTTCAAATTTATTGGTGGTGATAATGTACACCCCGACCATCACGTGGCATGGATAGACCCTAAGAAAGATGGCCATATGGTTATTGGTAACGATGGTGGCTGTAACATTACTTATGATAATGGTGAACATTGGTTTAAAGCCAATACGCCGCCTGTTGGGCAGTTCTATAATATCACATTCGATATGGCCCGTCCGTACCATGTGTATGGCGGGTTGCAGGATAACGGAACATGGTATGCGGCCAGTAATACACGCGAAAGTTATGACTGGTATGATTCTGGTGAAAACCCTTATAAAGGCATTAATGGCGGCGATGGTATGCAGGTGCAGGTAGACTGGAGAGATAATAAAACCGTGTATAGTGGTTTCCAGTTTGGCGCCTACACAAGGCAGGTACTGGGCAGCAGCCGTTCGGAAAATAAATCGGTAAGGCCTTTCCGGGATCTTGGTGAACCTGCGTTGCGTTATAACTGGCAAACACCTATTTTGCTTAGCCGCCATAACCAGGATGTGTTTTATTATGCAAGCAATAAATTTCACCGTTCATTTAATAAAGGCGATAGTTCTGTTGCAATGAGTGCAGACCTTACCACCAATCCCAAACAGGGCGATGTGCCTTTTGGTACCGCTACTACTATCAGTGAAAGCCCCTTACGTTTTGGATTAATTTATGTTGGCACAGATGATGGTAATATCCAGGTAACCAAAGATGGTGGTTACACATGGGAACTGGTTACAAGAAAATTACCCAAAGGATTGTATGTAAGCCGCGTTACCGCCAGCGCTTTTAAAGAGAGCAGGGTATATGCCTCATTGAACGGTTACCGGAACGATAACTTCCTCCCTTATTTATATGTGAGTGAAGATTATGGCGCCACCTGGAAAGCGATTGGTAAAGACTTGCCCAATGAGCCCATTAATGTGGTTAAAGAAGACATTGCCAACGAGAACATTATATACGTTGGCACAGACGGTGGCTTGTATGTAAGCATTGATGGAGGCAACAGCTTTATGATGTGGAACAAAGGTCTGCCTTACAGTGTGCCTGTGCATGATATTGCGATACATCCGCGTGAGAATGAATTGATACTGGGCACCCACGGCCGCAGTCTTTACATTGCCAAATTGGATGAAGTACAAAAAATTGCAAAGGACCCTGAATACAGAGCGAAGAAAGAAGCGGAAAGGAAGTGAGAAATATTGAATAATGAATATTGAATGATGAAGTAAATATTAGTTTAAGCCAACCGTGCCTTAGTGTGTAAATAATTGCTCACACTAAGGTACGTTGGTTTCGCTAAGAGAGAAACGAAGAAAAAGAGAGTCCCCGAATTTCAGAGACGCTCTTTTTCTTCTGTCTTTCTTTTATTGAAATAATAGTTTAAAGTTAACCGTGCCTTTGTGTGCAAATAATTCCCACACAAAGGCACGGTTATTTTTGGAGTATCCAGGTATCCTGTCCGCCAGCCTTAGTAGGGTTTGTTTGGCCTTCATAAAATTCTTTCACCACAAAAAACTGTTCAAGCATTTTTCTGAAAGATGCTGCATGGTGATAGGTTGACATCATCCTATGGCCATGCTGCTGATAGTGTTGTGTGTAGATCCCGTTTTGATTCAGTAACTTTTTTTCGGTTGATAAAAGTTTGTGCTGGTACTGGCTGCCCTGAGTGGTAATGAACAAAATGCCTCCCGGCTTTAGTATGCGGTGCAATTCAGTAAGCCATGGTAGCTGTTCTGCATGATCGATATGGGTAAAAACAGACATGCCATACACAAGATCAAAAAAAGCAGCATCAAAAAAACTGCTGTCGTTGAAAGTATGTGAGAATCTGATATTGGTGTAATGCGCCTTATCCCAATTAACCATCTCTTCATTGATATCACTGCCATACAGCATAGCCTGTGGTTGCAGGGCATGTATATGACGAATGATTCTTCCTGCGCCACAGCCCCAATCTAAAATAACAGGGCGTTCAGAATGGATGTATGGTTTGGTCCATTCAATGATCTCAGTAGCGGCCAGTTTGCCGTCTTCAATAAATTTTTGGTAATTGAGCCGGTAGGTTTCGTAAAGGGCGTAATCCGGCGGAATGATAATGCCGGGATGTTGTGCCAGGTATTTGCGGTTGATATTGCTGTTTTGAAGCTTAGCTATCCGAAACAGGCAGGCATCCAGCCATCCGGCCAGATGAAGTTTGTAGATAAGATATTTAAGCAATGGTTTCAAAGGCGCAAAATGTTTCTGACAATGAACGTGGATACAATGATGGATCAGCGGTCTCTTTTTCTTCTTTTGATCCACAATAAAAAACCTGTAATACTGAGTGCACCACCCGTTAATCCAAATAAGCTATAAAGAATCTTAACTGGCCACCCGCCATACCTGCCATAATGAACCTGTGCATTAATGATGTCTCTTCGGTTTTCGTAAATGATATCATTCACAAAAGCTGTTTTGGCAATGGCCCCTGTACTATCTAAAAACAATACATCAGAAAACTTTTTGGAATGGATAAAGGCATTGCCACTCCTGCTCCCATACACAGCCGTATTGCTATGTTTGGTTGCTGCGAAATAAATAATATAACCAGTATAATCGGGATATTGTTTTTTGGCTTGCTGCATGGCGCTGTCTAATCCAAAGAATAAAGCAGGTGAGGGTTTGATAACCGGTGTATAAGGCTGCTGCGTTGCATAAAATTCTTTTTTGAAAACATACCGCTGCATCCAGAAACCGGTACCCGCAATCATGAGGTTAAAAAGTAAGGCGTATACACCGATTAACTGGTGAAGATTGTTCCATGTAAATATTCCTTTTTTAAACAACAATACATAACGTATTTTTTTCCGATAGAGGATGATGCCTGTGATGATGCTGATCAAATAAATAACAGATAATATCCCCAGTAACCATTCGCCTTTTTTCTTCCAGTGAAAGGAGTTGTGAAAAGTAGTTAGCCAGCTCATGAAATTGCCGGTAATATCTTTGCTGCCTCCTCTTATGGCAAGAATTTTTCCTGTTTGAGGATGCATGAATACCTGCATGGTTTCTTTGCCCTGCCTGTAAGAAGAATCATGTGTAACGAAAATAAAAGGCTGTTGTATGTTCTCTGCCAGATTTACATTGCTTATCTGTGCATGCGGGAACTGTTTTTGCAAACTGCGGTAACAGCTATCGATGGATAAAACGGGGCCATTGCCCTGCTGAATTATCCGGGGATGCTGCAGACCGTCTAACTCCTCATGAAAAACAAGGGCGGCGCCGGATAACGACATTAACAGAATAAACAGTCCACTGATTAAACCTGCTATTGAATGAATGGCAAAAACAAAACTTTTCTTCATTGATTTACCTGTTTCGTGGCTGTGTATCTTTTGGCCAAATGCATAATAAACAATTTACCGGAAACAGTAAAAAATTGTGCAATTGGCCACTATTTCGCAGGATGGCTGCAAATGGAGTTTTATCAATTTTCATGTGCAAGTTTGTAGTAACTTAGCTTCAATCAATACCTTCTGTGGATATGATTTATAGAATACTGTTCATTAGTAGTTTCTTCTTATTGTCATGCAAGTCCAAAGAAGAAAAAATAAAGCCCACCGTTGAAACCATCACTGAATCCATTTACGCATCGGGCACCCTCAAAAGCAAAGACCAGTACCAGGCATTTGCTACGGTAAACGGTGTTATTCAGCAGGTATTTGTAACAGAAGGGCAGGCCGTTAAAAAAGGAGATGCTATCCTGTCTATTTATAACGAAGCGCAACGCCTGAATAAACAAAACGCTGAACTGGCTGCACAGTTCTCCGATTTTAATGCCAACCAGGGTAAACTGAACGATGCAAAATCGGCAATCGACCTGGCAAGGAATAAAATGAAAAATGATTCTGCTTTATACTTCAGGCAGCTATCATTATGGCAGCAACAGATTGGCACTAAAAACGAATTGGAACAAAGAGAACTGACTTATCAAAATTCGAAAAATGCCTATAATTCTTCTATGGTAAAATACGATGACCTGAAACGGCAACTCGATTTTTCATCGGCACAATCAAAGAAGAATGTATTGATCTCGGGCAGGATAGAAAATGATTACATCATCAGGAGCGAGATGGATGGCATTGTTTACCGTCTTCCAAAGTTTAAAGGAGAGATCGTTGGTCCGCAAACAGCGCTGGCTATTATAGGTGATGCAAAGAAATTTATACTGGAGATGCAGGTTGATGAGTATGATATATTAAAGATCAGGCTGGGCTTACCTGTTCTGGTAACGATGGACAGTTATAAAGGGAAAGTGTTTGATGCACGTGTAACCAGGATAGACCCCATTATGAATGAACGGAGTAAAACCTTTCTGGTAGAAGCTGAATTTATTCAACAGCCTGAAACATTGTATCCCAATATCAGTTTTGAAGCCAATGTGGTGATACAATCAAAAGAGAAAGCCCTGCTCATTCCGAGAAATTATTTATTAAATGATTCAATGGTAGTAAAAAGCAATGGTGAGAAAGCAGTTGTTAAAACCGGGTTGAGGGATTATCAGAAAGTGGAGATCCTTTCAGGCATCGGTGCCAATGATGAACTGGTAAAACCTGCTCAATGAAATTTAAACTGATACTGAGTATTGCCCGCTCATTGTTGTTTGCCCGCTTAAGGCAAACACTTATTGCAGCCATCGGGGTTACTTTCAGTATCACCATGTTTGTTACGTTGCTGAGTTTTATGTCTGGTTTGAATGACCTGCTGGATGGGCTCATTCTTAACCGCACACCGCATATCCGCTTGTATAATGAGATCCATCCATCCATGCACCAGCCTGTTGACCAATCGGTGCAATACAGTAGCGGACATAATTTTATCAGTTCCATCAAACCCAAAGACGACAGGCCCGAAATAAATAATGTTGGTGCCATTACGCGTGCACTGAAACAGGATAGCCGTGTACTGGGTGTGGCTCCTAAAATAATTGCACAGGTTTTTTATACTATTGGTTCCATCGATCTTCCCGGAACGATCAATGGGGTGGAAGTGGAAGAGGAAGACAGGTTGTTCAAATTCAGGGATTATGTAACTGCCGGCAATTTTATTGATCTGAAAAATGTGCCCAACAGTATTATCCTTGGTAAAGGTGCAGCAGAAAAAATGCTGGCCGATATTGGAGATGTGGTACAGGTAACCACTGCAAAAGGAGAGCGTATACAGTTAAAAGTAGTAGGCTATTTTCAATCGGGTATCCAGGATATTGATAAAGTACAGAGCTATGCTTCTATCGCTACCACACAAAAACTATTGGGTGAATCTAATACCTATGTTACAGACCTGCAGGTAAAATTGAAAGATATTCTTGCCGCTCCTAAAATGGCAAAAGAATACAGCAGGTTATTCGGCATAGATGCTATCGATATACAAACCGCCAACTCGCAATTTGAAACGGGCAGTTCGGTAAGATCACTGATATCTTATGCTGTAGGGGTTACCTTATTGATAGTGGCAGGGTTTGGTATTTACAATATTCTCAACATGATGATCTACGAGAAAATGGACACCATTGCCATATTAAAAGCAACCGGTTTTTCGGGCAGGGACGTAAACAGGGTATTTATTACGATTGCTTTGAGCATCGGAATTTTTGGTGGGATGCTGGGATTGATTTTCGGGTTTGGGCTATCAAATGTGATAGACAATATACCGTTTAATACACCGGCACTACCCACTATTAAAACATTCCCCATCAATTACAATCCAAAGTTCTATTTGATTGGCAGTATATTTTCAATTGTAACAACGTATCTCGCGGGGTATTTTCCTTCGCGTAAAGCAAGTAAAATAGATCCGGTAGTGATTATCAGGGGGAAATAAGATGAGCAGGAAAATACTTGAAGCTAAAAATATCACCAAATACTTTCACGATCCTGAAACCATGCAGGTGCTGAAACAGATCAGTTTTTCTGTTCAGGAAAGTGAGTTTGTTTCTATTATTGGCAAATCGGGTTGCGGCAAATCAACCCTGCTCTATATCCTGTCTACCATGGATACTGATTATGAAGGAGAGGTGCTGATTAACGGAATAAGCATGCGGGATAAAAAAGAAGCAGCACTGGCACGGGTAAGAAATGAACAGATCGGTTTTGTTTTCCAGTTTCATTATTTATTGAATGAGTTTACTGTATTACGCAATGTAATGTTGCCTGGTTTGAAATTAGCCAAATATGCCGAAAAAGAAGTAGAACACCGTGCATACGAAAAACTGAAAATACTGGGTATTGAAAAAGAGGCACTAAAAAAGCCAAACCAGTTATCGGGCGGACAAAAACAAAGGGTTGCCATTGCCAGGGCACTCATTAATGATCCGTTGATCATTATGGGAGATGAGCCAACAGGTAACCTCGATAAAAAGAATAGTGAGATCGTATTTAATATTTGTAAAGAACTTGCGGAAGTATACAAACAGTCGCTCTTAATTGTAACACACGATAACGAATTTGCTTCACGAACGCACCGGATCATAGAGATGGAAGATGGGAATATCATCAATATCAAATCAAACCTCGTTGCTGCAAACTGATGCTGACGCAGCATAATTACGGCTGCTGTCTTTCCTTGTTTTTCTGTTCTATGGTAGAAATGAATCCGGAAAGTTCACTGGTAACACCATCCAGAATTAAAGCAGAGTCTTTCAGGTACCCGGCCATTTTTAAAATTTCATCAGGGTTATTGGCATAATCCTCCAGCAGGGTTATCAAACTCAGGATATTGGAAATAGAATGTCTTACTTTATGAGAAATAATAAAGAGCATATTCTCCAGCTCGCTTATGTATTTGGTTCTGTCTTCCAGTGCCTGTTTTTTTTCAGTGATCAACATACGCAACGAAAAATAGTTGGTGATCACATCATTTTCGTCCTTCATGGGAACAATCACCGAGTCGAGCCAATAATAAGTTCCATCTTTCGCCCTGTTTTTAAGTTCTCCGTGCCATGGACTCCCGCTTTTGATCGTATCCCACATTTCTTTGAAATATTCAGTAGAATGGTAGCCGGCATTTACGATATTATGGGTTTTGCCTATTAATTCTTCTTCTGAATATTTTGAAGTTTTACAGAACATTTCATTTGCATAGGTAATAATACCATTCGCATCTGTCATCGAACAGAATATTGTTTTTTGCGTAGCTATCTGGTACGCTTCAATCAGGCGTATCAGCTCTTTTTTAGAAAGCCTGGATATGATAGGATGATATTGCATACCACTTCTTATATGTAATGCCTCGGCAGTAGAAGGTTCGTTGGGGGCAGAATGAATTTAGGTGGGGCTACTGCTTTGTAAATTTACTGGGTTTTCGAGTTATATAAATGATTTTTCGCATTTTTTAGAATATTCCCGAATCGAAGAAATCCTACGGGATACCATACCTGCGGCACGAAAATTTAATTAGAATTCTTTTGCTACTATCAACCTTTTGCTCCTGCAGAGCTATTAAAATAGTTTTCACTAATTCGCCAATCCGCCAATCCGTAATCCGCCAATCCGTAATCCTCAATCATTTCTTCTGCGCTTCTTTCACCCTCTCCAAATAATCTATGCTCTTGCCTTTGGGTACACTTAACGATTTCCATTGCTCATTTTTTACTAATCGCCCCAGGTAAACGATCTGCCCTACATGGTACGGATAATGCGCCAGTTGCCTTAATATGGCATCATATACAGTTAGTGGCTCGGTGCGGATGGTGACTGTTTTGGTAAGGTCGCCGGGTGTGAGGGTTTCGAGGGTGTCGAACATGCATTTCCAGCCATCGTTCCAGAAGGAGAGAAGATCCTGTTTGGTGCATTTCATTATTGCAAATTCTGCATCCCGTTTGCGCCATTCTTTTTCACCGTCTTCGGTTAAGAAATTAGTCCAGCGGCTAAGCATATTGCCATACATGTGCTGTACAATTACAGCAATGCTGTTGCTCTCTGATGAGGGTTGATAAAAAAGATCAGCTTCCTCCAGCTGTTCAAACGTTTTATCACCAAGCTCTTTGTAGTATCTGAAGCGTTTGATGGAGTCTTTTAAAAAGCCCTGTTCAAGTGACATAGTAATTTATTTTATTGAATGAAACCGTCGTTGCGAGGCACGAAGCAACCTGTGTCAGGTAATATCAGCCTCTCTGCTATTTGTAGCCCAGCTTTCTTCGTCGTCCGCGAGGAACGAAGCAATCTGTGTCAGGTAATATCAGCCTCTCTGCTATTTGTAGCCCAGCTTTCTTCGTCGTCCTCGTCCGCGAGGCACGAAGCAACCTGTGTCTGGTAATACCAGCCTCTCTGCTATTTGTAGCCCAGCTTTCTTCGTCGTCCGCGAGGCACGAAGCAACCTGTGTCTGGTAATACCAGCCTCTCTGCTATTTGTAGTCCAGCTTTCTTCGTCGTCCGCGAGGTACGAAGCAACCTGTGTCTGGTAATACCAGCCTCTCTGCTATTTGTAGCACAGCTTGCTTCGTCCTTGCGAGGCAAGAAGCAACCTGTGTCTGGTAATATCAGCCTCTCTGCTATTTGTAGCACAGGTTGCTTCGTCGTTCCTCCTCGCAAGGACGTCCAACTCCCCCTTTAGGGGGCCGGGGGGAGATCAATACCCCGCCACCGAATCATCTCCTCTCTTATCGGCAACAGTTTCTCTTTTGCCATTGCTTAAAAAACGAATGGCTTCTGTTCTTCCAATACCACCACGCTCGGTAATCTTGTAGCCCATCTCCTGTAATTGTTTTTTTGTTGCAGCATCAAAATCTTTTTCTACCATCACCACATCAGGCAGCCACTGGTGGTGAAATTTTGGTTTATTGATGGCATCATCGGCAGTCATATTAAAATCAACTAGGTTAACAATAGCCTGGTAAACAGAAGTAGGAATAGTGGTTCCGCCCGGCGTACCCACCACAACATAAGGTTTGTTATTCTTTAGGATCAGCGTAGGAGTCATAGAACTCAGCATTCTTTTACCCGGACTGATCGCATTGGCTTCACCGCCCACGGCGCCGTACATATTGGGCACTCCGGGTTTTACGCTAAAATCGTCCATCTCATTATTCATTAAAAAACCGGCGCCGCCAACAACTGTCCTGCTGCCGTAGCCGCCGTTTAATGTGGTGGTAACCGCTACCATATTGCCGGCTTCATCTACCACACTTAAATGCGTGGTTTCTTCACTCTCTTTAATAGTGCCTGCTTTTACGGCTGCGCTTGAACCTGCTTTGTCGGGATTATAATCGCTCATTCGCTGTGCTATGTAGGCATCGCTCATTAATGTTTTAACGGGAACATGGTAAAAATCAGGATCGCCCATAAACTCGGCACGGTCGGCATAGGCGCGGCGTTCAGCTTCAACCATCAGTTGTACACTTTTGATTGTCTGAAAACCATAAGAACCAACAGGATATTTCTCAATCATCTTCAACATCTGCGCAATCAGGATGCCGCCACTGCTGGGGGGTGCAAAGCTGATGATCTGATGACCACGGTATTCAAACTCTAAAGGATTCCTGAGTTTGGCTGTATAATTTTTCAAATCATCAAGAGAGATAATACCATTGCCCCGTTGCATTTCTTCAACAATCAGTTTGGCTGTCTCTCCACCGTAAAATCCAGGCGCGCCTTCTTTCTGAATGCGTTTCAATGTAGCGGCTAATTCTTTTTGTACCAGTGTATCACCTGCTTTCCATTTGTTTTCTTTTACAAAAGCAGTAGGGCGTGTGTTGAATTTGATAAAGGATTCCCTTGTTGCATTCAATCCATTGGCTTCTCCTTCTGTAATCACAAATCCTTTCTCAGCCAGGTCAATAGCCGGTTGCACCAATTGATTAAAAGGTAACCTGGCATAGGGCAGGGTAGCAAATAAACCCGCAATAGTACCCGGTATGCCCGAGGCAAGATGGCCTGTTTGAGAAAGTGCTGCCTGCGCGTTGCCATTTTTATCAAGATACATATCCCTTCCTGCTTTTTCAGGCGCCGCTTCGCGGTAGTCTATGCCTATAAGTTCACCATTGTTTTTTCTTCCCAATAAAAAACCACCACCTCCAATATTACCCGCACCGGGATATACCACAGCCAGTGCAAGTTGCGTGGCGATAGCAGCATCAAACGCATTACCGCCTCTCTGCATAATGGCTGCACCAACCATACTGGCAAGCGGATGGGCGCTGCTCACTGATGCCGTGCTGAAATTGGCTTTTTTTACAATCGAATATTTGTAAGGATTGATTGCTTTTCCGGCACCTACTATTGATTTCACCGGCTGTGCCGAAACAGGTAAATGGCTGCTAAGGGCCAACAGAACTAAGGTCAATATTCTCATGGGAGAAAATTACATTTTTTTGGAACATGTGAACGGATTTTGCCAATACGTTCATAAAAAAAGGATGCTTTTTTGGTGCAATACTTTGTTTCTTGACTACATTCACCATTCATTTTATTACTATATGAAGAGAATACTGATCGTGTCCATACTTTTACTGGCAGTTGCCGGTTCTTTTGCACAGGGCTTACAGAGTCCGGAACAATACCTGGGCTACCGGATAGGCACCCGCTATACCCGCCATCATAAAGTGGTGGAATACTTTAACGCTGTAGCGCAGGCAAAGCCTGATATGGTTGAGATTGAAAAATATGGCGAAACCAATGAAGGCAGGGAACTGATACTGGCTTTTATAGCGAGCCCCGAAAATTTAAAAAAACTGGATGCCATCCGCACTAATAACCTGCGCCTGGCGGGATTAGCCCGAGATAAAATGGCCCCCAACACAGAATCTGCTCCAGCCATTGTTTGGTTAAGTTATAATGTGCATGGTAATGAAACATCTTCTTCAGAAGCAGCATTACTTACTTTATATGCGTTGGTAGATCCGGCCAATGCGCAAACCAAAGAATGGTTACAAAATACGGTGGTAGTGATTGATCCCTGTATTAATCCCGATGGGCGCGACAGGTATGTGAACTGGTTTAACAGCGTGGTGGGTAAGGAGTATAATGCAGACCCCGCCGCAAGAGAACATGCAGAACCATGGCCCGGGGGAAGAACCAACCATTATAATTTTGACCTTAACCGCGACTGGGCCTGGCAAACACAGGTAGAAACGCAGCAGCGGCTAAAAAAATACAATCAATGGATGCCGCAGGTGCATGTGGATTTTCATGAGCAGGGAATTAATGAGCCTTATTATTTTGCGCCGGCTGCCGATCCTTATCATGAAGTCATCACCCAATGGCAAAAAGATTTCCAGGGATTGATAGGTAAGAATAATGCAAAATATTTTGACCAGAACGGATGGCTGTTCTTCACCAAAGAAAGATTTGATCTGCTGTATCCTTCTTATGGAGATACCTATCCTATTTACAATGGCGCCATCGGCATGACCTTTGAGCAGGGTGGTGGCCCGCGTGGCGGGTTAGGTGTGATCAAATCAGATAAAGACACACTTACTTTATTAGATCGTGCCACACACCATTATACAACCGGGTTATCTACTATTGAAACTGCTTCTAATAACAGGCAAAAACTATTACAGGAGTTTAAAAAATATTTTGACGATGGGCGAAGCGGTAAAACAGGCGAATACAAAACTTATGTACTCACATCAAAAGACGGAAACAAAATAAATGCTGTTGCGAACTTGCTTGAACAGAATGGCGTTGAATATGGAACGGTAAACAGCAAATCATTCCGTGGCTATAATTATAATACCGGCAAAGACGAGGCTTACAGCGATGAAGGCTTTCATATTGCCATCAGCGCTTACCAGTCAAGATCTGTAATGGCTAAAGTATTGCTGGAACCCAAAACAGTGGTAAGCGATTCGAATACTTACGATATCACAGCATGGTCTGTGCCTTATGCCTATGGTGTAAAAGGGTATGCTGTAAAAGAAAAACTGGATGTAATTGCCGCTAAAAATACAACAGCAGTTACTGAAGTGAGTTCGAATTATGGTGTGTTGATCCCTTATCAATCGTTCGATGCCGCAAAAGTACTGGCGCATTTGTTGAAAAAAGGTATCAAGGTTCGTTTTGCAGAAAAACCATTTGTATATGGCGGGAAGAATTACGACAGGGGCACACTCATTGTTTTAAAAACCAGCAATCCCGGCAACTGGCTTGCTATGGCAAATGAGGCCTGCGGCAAATTCAATATTCAGGCAATAGCTGTAGAAACAGGGTTTATGGAAAAAGGCGCCGATTTCGGATCGCCCGATGTGAAAGTGATCAGCAGTGCATTAAAAGTGGCTTTATTAACCGGAGAACAAACGTCTTCCGGCGGGGCAGGTGAGGTATGGCATTTCTTCGAAAAACAACTCGACTATCCCATCACATTGATTAACGCTGCCGATCTTAACAGGGTAAACCTGAAAAACTACAGTGTACTCATCTTGCCCGATGGTAATTACAAAACCCTTGGTGATAAAGCATCTACCGATAAACTGAAAGAGTTTGTACGCAGTGGCGGTAAACTGATTGCTATTGATAATGCAGTAGCCACACTGGCCGGCGCCGATTGGGGTATTAAACTGAAAGAAGATAAAACAGAAGAAAAAGGCGACTATATAAACGTGAAAAAATATGGCGACAGGGAAGCGCAGTTTTTAACCAACTCCATTCCCGGCGCTATTTATAAACTGGAACTGGATAATACGCATCCGTTGGCCTTTGGGTATCCTGATTATTATTTTACGTTAAAACAGGATGGTGGCGTATTTGAATTTTTGAAGGAAGGATGGAATGTAGGCGTGATGAAACAGGATGCTTATGTAACGGGCTTTACAGGCATTAAACTAAAAAACAAACTGAAAGACGGCGTGGTAATAGGCAACCAGGAAATGGGTTCGGGTAATGTGATCTATTTTACAGAAGATCCCCTGTTCCGTAATTTCTGGGAGAATGGAAAATTACTGTTCAGCAATGCCGTATTCCTGGTAGGCCAATAATCTGAATTGAACCACACAAAGGTCAGGCACCCGTGCCTGACCTTTGTATTATACTCTGTGAAACTCCTTTTCTCCGCGTACTCTGTGTTGAAAACCCTCATGCCGGAATTGCAAGAATGCCCAACTCTTTTTTAACACAGAGCGCACAGAGAAACAGAGGTTCGCAGAGAGGAGGGGTGTTTTTTGTTGAACGGTTCAATCAATCAAACAAGTAGGGTTATCTTCGGAAATAATATAAATGAGATCGTAATATGTTTAAAATCAATAAAGCGTTCGGTCTGCTGGGGGTGGCGTTAAGCCTTCTGCTTTCAGCATCAACAGCGCAGGTTCCTGTAACCAACAGCAGCACCGATATTTATTTGCAATTAAAAAAACTCAATGTACTGGGTAGTGTGCTTTATGTGGCCGCACACCCGGATGATGAGAACAATGGTTTTCTGCCCTGGCTTGCCAAAGAAAAATTATACCGCACCGGTTATATGAGTTTAACAAGGGGCGATGGCGGACAGAATTTGATAGGTAGCGAACAGGGTATTGAACTGGGACTGATCAGAACCCAGGAATTACTGGCAGCACGCCGTATTGATGGTGCGGAACAATTTTTCAGCCGGGCGTATGAATTTGGTTTTAGTAAAAGTGCAGATGAAGCATTGCGTGTTTGGGACAGGGAGAAAGTATTGAGCGATGTGGTATGGATGATCCGGAAGTTTCAGCCGGATGTTATCATCACGCGTTTCCCCGGCGATGCAAGGGCAGGGCATGGGCATCACGCGGCATCATCTATTCTGGCTCAGGAGGCTTATACGGCAGCGGCAGATCCAAAAAGATTTCCTGAACAATTCAAATATGGCGTACAACCATGGCAGGCGAAAAGGATCTTATGGAATACGTTCAATTTTGGCGGGATGAATACAACTTCCAACGACCAGTTAAAAATTGATGTAGGCGGATATAATACTTTGATTGGAAAAAGCTACGGCGAACTGGGAGGGGAAGCAAGAACCATGCATAAGAGCCAGGGAGAGGGAAGGCCAAGAAGAAGAGGATCGGTATATGAATTTTTCCAGACCCTGAATGGCGATGCGCCAAAGAATGATTTAATGGATGGCATAGTATCAGACTGGAAGAGGATAGCAGGCGGTGAAAAGATAGAGGCACAGATCAATAACATCATCAGCAACTACCAGTTTGAAAAACCCGAAGCCTCTGTTCCGGCATTGGTGAATCTGTATCGATCTATCAAAACCTTACCGGCCGGCAACTGGCGCGATAAAAAACTAGCAGAAACCCAGGGCCTGATAGAAGCCTGTGCTGCTTTATTTACTGAAGTTACCACCACACAGGAAAATGTGGTGCAGGGTGGAACATTGAATCTGAGTTTCTTCTTCAACAAACGGAACAACATTAATGCCATCGTAAAACATATTAAGCTTGAAAGCTTTGATTCTTCTTTAAATGTTGCATTGGAAGCAAATACCAATTTTAGTTTCAATAAGGCATTGCCCGTATCATCTGATAAAAAAATATCACAATCCTATTGGTTAGAATATCCCAAAGAGGAAGGCATGTTTGATGTGCGCGATCAGTTATTAATAGGTAAAGCAGAAAGTGATCCCTCTTTTGAAGCAGTATATACTGTTACAATTGAAGGAGAAGATTTCATCATAAAACGGCCTGTACAATACAAATATGTAGACGCTGCAAAAGGCGAACTCTATCAGCCATTGGCCGTGCTGCCCAAAGCAGAATTTAATTTTACAAAAGAAAACAATGTTTCATTAAATGGCAGCAAGGTTAAGGTAGCTGTTCATGTCAAAGAAAATACCAAACAGGCAGGTAATTTTGGTGCTAACATTTTGGAGCCAAAACAATTTAAGGCAGTACCGGATAAGGATTTGACTGATGCTAACGGAGATTTAATATTTACATATGTTCCCGTTTCTAAAGAAGAAAATAGTAAAGCCGAGGCAGTACTGATACCTGTCAGCAACGATGTATACAATGGCAGCACCAAAGTGATAGCATACGATCATATTCCAACCATCACCTATTTTGCTCCTGCTAAAACCAATCTGTTAAATCTCAATATCAAAACAGAAGGTAAAAAGATCGGGTATATTGTTGGTGCAGGAGATAAAGTGCCGCAGGCATTGGAGCAATTGGGTTATGAAGTAAAACTGCTTACAGAAGCTGATATCACACTGGATAATCTTCGGCAATATGATGCAGTGATCACCGGTATCCGCGCCGGCAATATTTATGAGTTCCTGACTAATAAAAATGATGTATTGAGTAAATATGTGGAGAATGGCGGTAACCTGATTGCGCAATACATTAAAAGTAATACAGTAGGGATTAAGCCGCTGAAGATAGGGCCCTATCCCTTTACAATCAGTGCCAGCTTACGTGTTACGGAAGAAAATGCGAAAGTGAATTTCCTGTTGCCGCAACATCCTGTGCTGAATTATCCTAACCCAATCACTGAAAAAGATTTTGAAGGATGGGTGCAGGAACGCAGCACTTACCAGGTAAGCCAGGCAGATGCGCATTACGAAATGCCATTGGCCATGAACGATAAAGGCGAAAAAGAAAGCAATGGCAGTCTGGCCATAACTAAATATGGGAAAGGTAATTTTGCATACGTAAGTTTGGTGCTGTTTCGTGAGTTGCCTGCAGGTGTACCCGGGGCTTATCGCTTACTGGCCAACCTGATCGCATTACCCAAAAGCAAATAACACTATGCAGCCAAGAAAAAGAATAGGCATTGTTACCATTATACTGATTGGATTAGGCATTGGCTTCTTCATCAAAAATGTAAAAGTTGGCTTAGTTATTGGGCTTGTGCTGGGCTTATTAGCCGGTGGAATGATGAGCAGCGGAGGAAACCGAAAATAAAAACTGCGCCTTCGCGCCTTTGCGAGAAAAATTTGCACGCAAAGGCGCGAAGGCGCAAAAAAAATCTGTGCCATCTGTGGCAAAAAAAAATGACCAACAAAAACAAAATACCGCTTTTCTCTTCCTGGCGCCGCTGGTACCTGTTTGTTATCGGGGTACTGGTATTGCTTATTATTTTCTTTGCCTGGTTTACTAAATATTTCGCATGAGTCAACTGGACTGGATAGTACTGATCATTACCTTAACGGCCATCATAGCGTATGGCCTGTATAAAAGCCGTACAGCAAAGAATTTAGAAGGGTATTTTCTCAGCGACAGGAGCATGCCTTGGTACCTTGTTCTCTTAAGCATTATGGGTACACAGGCCAGCGCCATTACTTTTTTATCTGCACCCGGCCAGGCTTTTACAGATGGTATGCGGTTTGTGCAATACTATTTCGGATTGCCCATTGCCATGGTGATCCTGTGTATCACATTCGTTCCGCTGTTCCATAAAGTAAAAGTTTTTACAGCATACGAATTTCTTGAGAAAAGGTTCGATCTGAAAACAAGAACTTTCACCTCTTTTCTTTTTCTGGTATCAAGGGGGCTATCAACCGGCATCAGTATTTATGCGCCATCCATCATCCTTTCTTCCTTATTGGGCTGGGATATTTTCTGGACCAATATTGTTATGGGCGGCCTGTTGATCATCTATACAGTTAGTGGTGGGGCAAAAGCAGTGGCCTACACGCAACAACTACAATTGCTCATTATTTTTATCGGCATGTTTGTGGCCGGTTATTGCATTGTGCATTATTTGCCCGAAGGGGTAGGGTTTACAGATGCTTTAAAAGTAAGCGGCGCATCGGGTAAACTGAATGTGATCACAACGGGTATCTCATCCAAAGGGTTTGACTGGAAAGACAGGTACAATATTATCAGCGGGGTAATTGGGGGCTTCTTCCTGGCACTCTCATATTTTGGCACTGACCAGTCGCAGGTGGGCCGTTACCTTACCGCCAAGGGCAATACAGAGAGCAGGATTGGATTGTTAATGAATGGACTGGTAAAAGTGCCCATGCAGTTTTTAATTTTGTTATTGGGGGCCATGCTGTTTACTTTCTATCAGTTTAATACAGCCCCTGTGTTCTTTAACAAGGCGGTAGCCAACAAGGCAATGGAAACGCCTTATAAAGATTCATTGCTCAGGATAGAGCAGAAATATAATCAGCAACAAACGGCACAACAACAGTTGAGCAAAACATATGTACTTGATAAAAAAGAAAATTACAAGGATAGCCTGCGGGATGGTTCTGTTAAATTATCGGCCATACAGAAAGAATATAAAACGGTTTTAAAGAAAGCCTTACCTGCTGCAGATAACAGCGATACCAACTATATTTTTCTGCGTTTTGTGGTTGATTTTTTGCCAAAAGGAATTGTGGGATTGTTGATTGCTATCATCTTTCTTGCAGCATGGGGCTCTATTGCTGCGGCATTAAATTCGCTGGCATCCTGTACGATGGTTGATTTTCATCTCAGGTTTCGCGGATCAAAATATGATAATACCAATATGACACAATGCGCCGATGAATACAAAGCGTCAAAGTATTATACACTGGCATGGGGCATATTCTCCATCATCACCGCAGAGTTTGCAACGGGTATGGGTAGTTTGATTGAGGCGGTGAATGTTTTGGGCTCGCTGTTTTATGGTGTTATCCTCGGCATTTTTCTCGTTGCCTTTTACTTCAAAAAAGTTGGCAGCAATGCCGTATTTATTGCAGCTATCCTGGGCGAATGTATCGTGATTACTTTCTTTTTCCTCGATAAATATGAGATCATCGGCCTCGGGTTCCTGTGGCTCAATGTTGTAGGAGCTGTAGCGGTGGTGCTGCTGGGGGTGGTGTTGCAGACGTTTACAAGGAAGGGGGAAAAATCAGTAATTAGTAATTAGCGTGTTGAGCTATTAAAACATGGCTGCCTATTGTTTTCAATAAAAGAAGGACAGAAGAAAAGAAGCGTCTCTGTAAGTTCTTTTGTAACGCTTTTTCTTCGTTTCTCTCTTATTGCAACCAAAATATACTGCTGTATTCAATAGCACTGAATAAAGATACAAAAGCCCGGCAAATATTATGTCGACCGTGCGAAGCCGGTCGCCCTGAAGCTGAAACCGGGATTTTTGTTGCAGATGAAAGACGCTATTCCGTCCAACCTCAATTGGTGAAAGCAACTATGTTAGTGGCATGTGCTTGTCAATCTTTAATTTCAAAATGTTGAATAAGTATCGCTTTGTTGTCTTTAAATGTAATTTCCAGACTATGAAATAAAAAGCCAAGTCCGCCGCCGCCTTCTCCCATTTCGTATATCCACGTTAATTGTTTGCTCGAGTCTTGATATTTTTGATGTGTGTCACCAAGAAAACCTTTTATTTGGGTGGTGTCTTTGCCAATTAATATTTCACTCTTTATAATGTCATCTGACATTTGAAAACGTTTTCCCGTGTCATATCTCCAGGAAATTTTATCAAATTTTTTGGATGGCACATGAAAGAATATTGAAAAGAAAATAATTGCTGCACCTAAATATAGAAGCGGTGTCAAAAGAAGTGTTAGGATCCATGTTGTTATTATTCTGTATCGCTTAATTTTAATGACTTTTTTCAATAGCCATCGTAAAATGAAAAATGTCGGGATAGCAATTATTATGTGAAAGCCAATATTGTAGAAGGATAAATTTAGCATTTATTGGATGTATGTTTAGCCTTGCAGCTAACGGCTACGGCTTGGCGATGTGGTGGCATTTGAAAATCGTCAGCCCGTAACCGATGCTAAATTTATAAATAAAATTTCATTGTTTATTCTATTGCTCGGCGTTATTCGTCGGCTGGAACCGAATGAGTTGAAAAAATTAAATAACTAAGTCCAAATCATTCCTAATCGAAGCGTAAAACAGAATTATGTAATACCTTTAAAACCATATCGCCAAATTCGCAGACTCCGAATGCTGCTTTACATAGGAGCTGGTGTTGTGCGCAGACTTAGACTGATTGAGAGCAAACTAGCAAACTATAAAGGGTTTCCTCTTTCGTCAAATTTTCGGGAAGCCACCATTTTATTATCTTTAAAAATACTTTCTTGCTTGATTTTTCCTGACTTATAGAAATATTTTAAAACGCCAGTTACTTTGTTACGCTTAATTTCTGCCAATATTTCCAACTCTCCCGATTCGTACCATGATTTTGCAATTCCTTCTTCAAGACCTTCGATAAAGTTGGCACTATCTTTAATTTGCCCATTTTCATAATATTTCTTTACAGTACCATTCTTTTTGCCATTCTTCCATTCAGTTATATCTTTCAGATTGCCATTTGGGTACCAATTTTTAATATTAAAAATACTGTCACCAGTTGTATGAAATGCACTATCTTTTAGATGCCCATTTTCATAATAATTAACTTGCCAACCTATGTCTTTAAAGAAATCAATAGTTAATTTCTTTGCTCCATTTGAATAATAACTCGTCCATTTTCGGCCGCGTTTATGATTTTCAATGATTCCTTCTGAATCTATTTTACCATTTTGATAAAACAATTGAATAGGCCATTATTTAAGAAATAAGCCTGCTCTTTGTCTGTCAAGAGTTTAAGATAACTGACGAGCTTACCATTTGGTGAGTAATAAAAAATGGTGTCAACTTCTTGTCCGTTTGAGATTTTACCTGTTTTATATATTGCTCCATTGGAATAAAATCTTGTATAACTTCCATTTAAAACTGATGTCTTTTCTTTTACAGGGATCCATTCTCCTTTTTGACTTTTAGTATCTACGAACCACACCCAGTTTTCGTTTCGTTTATCTTTATCAGTAATATTCGGATTGTTACATTCAATCAATAAAATAGAACAAGAGTAGAAAATTATATACTTCAAATGTTTCATAGAGAAAGCTTGCGCACAACGGACAGGGCTTGCCGAAGTACGGGAATTTGTATTCCGTCCGCCCGGTACCGATGATGATTGAAAAAATGAAGATGAAGTTAACAACAAAAAGTTAAATAGAATTTCGTCGGCTGGAACAACTGCGATAGCTAATAAAAAGATGAGAATATATTCGTCGGCCAGCATAGCAGCAAGCTCTCTGTTGTACGTTCGTGCTTTTCCTCGGCCTGTGTCGCCCCGAATTGCAGGGTGTGTCCCGTGTGTTGGGAAGCAAGCTCTTTTGCAAGGTTGGCTTTGTGTCAGGGTTTGTGTGCCTTGCAAATGTGCTTGCTTTGGCGTGGGTTATTTCTTTTTGCCTTTATTAAGTTGTTTGTTCTTTTTTGATTCAGGCAAATAATTTTCTGACGATATTATTTTCTTTCCAGTTTTCATTTCAAGGTCTCGTCTTGCTTTGCCAGCTACAGAACCACCTTGCTTAGCTACAATTTGATTTTCAATAAACCCTTTTGGGTTTCTGGTCTTTACAATCGCAGTTGTCGAAGCTTCTCCTAACATTGAAAAAATCAATTCAAGGTCGTTCATGTGGTCTCGGAGATTTTGACTTTTAAGTCCCTTTACTTTCTTGTATTCAGAGGGTGTCAAACCAAAAGTGGCTTTTGAAATTTCTGCAGTAAGTATTGCATATTCTTTTTGCTCTCTTACGCCTCTCGTTTTCCATTCATCTGTTAGTTCTTCACGAATAGCAATGCCACGCATCCGTTTTTCAATCCAGTCGTCAGGATAGCCTTTAAGTTTGTAGAGTTCTCTGGTGCGTTGTGTCGCCAATTCAGGATTTTCAATTTCATCTAACCTGTCAGAGCCTACTTGTGCTAACCATAGTTTAAAAGGTTCTGCTTTGGGAGATGGGATTGATTGAATGATTCTTAAAAGCCCTTTTGCATTGGCACAATTCAGCTTTTGTTTGCCGCCAGCAGTATCAACCAAAAGGGGGGTGACAAGTTGTCCCCACCCTTGCGAAAGCAGTTCATCTCGTTTACGCATTTTCTTAATATAATCTGTAGCGTTCGGAGTGTCGGTTAATACTTGCACAACATCAGCTATTACAAAATACCATTTTTGGTCTGGTTCATTCCAAACGGTTCTTATTTGTTTACTTTCAAATAATTTAATATTACTCATACTCAAATTTAGCAAAAAAATGCATTGTATCTGCTTGGTATATTAGTTCGATTCTTTGCATTCTCTGTGCCTCATGTTTGTTTACTTCCTGAATAGTAACATCATTTGTAATAATCAATTTGTCAAGATGATTTCTTTTAATCAAATTTATATGGTTTGCTCGTGCCAATGTTTCTGCGGATGAACTAAAATCACCATTTGAAATTACAAGAAGCTGAATTTTTCGTTGAACTTATTCTCATAATAATTTTTTGCTGTATAAATTTCCTGAATAGCATCGTTGCCGCCCGAAGATTTTGTTTGCTTTGCTTGAAACAAATAATTTTCTCCATTCTTCAATGCAACTACATCACCTGTTGCCCCTACAGGGCAATGATTATCAATAATGGAACATGGTGCTACCAACTGGCTGCCAAGCTGGGGCATATTTGAAAATGCTTTGTGGGGGTATTGATAAGATGAACTATTGCATTGTGTTGTCTATTATAAAATCAACCCCGGAATCCACCTGGCCATATTATTTGCCCCATCGGGGCAACAGGTGGGTAGGCCCGGGAAGGGAAGGGAGATTCCTCCCGCGTGCCGTAGGTACGCTACCGTTTTTCAACGCTGAGCGGGTAGGCAAAAAGCCGCCATCAGCCCCATTTTGTAACCAAAACTCAAACCTGCCATCTCTGCGCTTACTCTGCATCTCCTGTTCTCTGCGGTGAATTGAATCATTTGATTAAAGCAGGCAGGTTCTCTTATTGCAACCAAAATATAGTGCTGCATTTAATAGCACAACACGTCAACTACTAAGCAAGATGAGATATGCTTAATTTCTTGCGCCCCTTGCTTGTGCCATGAGGTTCTTTTAACGATGGAAAAGAAAGAATAAAATCTTTCGGCAATCCGGCAACGCTGTTCAGGCGGGGTTGTCAAACCACTCTGCGCTGCTGGTTTCGAGAGGAGCTGGTGGTGAACGGTCAGAGAAAAGCCTTTATTAAGAAGGCAGGTG